>Ga0208970_1000298_pt1 | contig 17353 bp, 17 predicted proteins | sample AOAMet2_C49A8_35_2_FD_188078 | JGI IMG/M metagenome (GOLD analysis project Ga0208970, IMG submission 188078) | Ammonia-oxidizing marine microbial communities from Monterey Bay, California, USA - C0912_C49A8_35 (SPAdes) | ecosystem: Environmental > Aquatic > Marine > Intertidal zone | place...
GAATATTGTTTTATATAGCCTCGATCATCTTTTACTTACTTCTCATAGCTCATCTTGCAGAGTGCGTTATCTACAGGGAAAAAATATTAAAATCAAATGACTCTGCCTTCGTTGCTTTTTCTATGACACTGTTATTTGGTGTTATTTATCTCGGCTCTATTAAAGACTCTTAAAATTGGAGGTCCTAGCCGAGGAAGGTAAAATTCCAACAGGATCTATGGGCGTCTGGACGCTTGCTTGGCCCTCAATTATTACCAATCTTTTTTATGCAACCAGCTCTATAGTGGCCATAAAAGTTGTTGGAAACCTAGGTCCCGATGCAATAGCTGCAGCCGTTACTGGGCAAAGAGTTACATTTATTCTGCAAGCCGTACTTACAGGGGTGCTGGCTGGTTCTACGGCCTTGATTGCAAGGAACTGGGGAGCAAGAAACAAAGAAGAGGCCGGTATTTTTTTTACCCGAACTGTTCAGTTGGTTGTTTTTATTGCTTTTATTACCGGTCTTGTCATATGGCAGTTTGCAGAACCTTTGGTTAGGTTTTTTGGCCTCAAGGGTGAGGCTTTAATTTTGTCTACAGAATACTTAAAAGCTATCTCTCCATTCTATATTGGCTTTGGTTGTGGTTTAGGTCTTATTACAGCTCTTCGGGCTGTTGGAGATGTAAAAACGCCCTTGATGATTGGTTTAATCATGAATATTTTCGCTATCTTTTTTATGCTAGTTTTTGTGAATGGATGGATGGGATTTCCTGAATATGGGGTTCGAGGTGCAGCTTTAGGTAATGGCCTATCATTTGTTATAGGGGCCCTCTTGTTGATAGTATTTTGGCGAACAAACCAGCTGCCTGTTAGATATTCTTCAATACTTCACCTTGATCTAAAGCGAGTGAAAGAAATTTTTAAGGTTGGTCTTCCAGCAGCTCTAGAACAGGTAATCTTTCAAGCTGGTATCACAGCTTTTTTAATTCTCGTTGCTCTTTACGGAACAGAGGCCTATGCCGCTTACGGTATTGGCGTTCAAATACTGTCTTTTGCCTTTGTTATTGGTTTTGGTTTTTCAATTGCAGGTGCTACTTTGGTTGGTCAGCACTTGGGAGCAGGAAACCCTAATCAGGCTAGAAGGGCGGGATGGGGAGCTATGAGACTTTCAATTGTTTCAATGACATTTTTTGGTATTTTAATAGCCTTTTTTGCCGAACCCCTTGCGCGTTATATGATTGATAACGATGAAGTCGTTCGTCTTTCAGTAGTTTTTATTTGGCTTTTAGGTTCTATGCAGCCATTAATGGCTATAGAGTTCTCTCTGGGAGGAGCGTTGCGAGGTGCAGGAGATACCAAAACTCCATTAGTGATCACTCTTACTTGCTTGTTGTTTATTCGGGTATCTTTGGCGTTAATCTTTTATATGCTAGATGCCAGCATCGAAGTAATCTTTTCTACCTTAGTTGCTGACTATGTTGTTAAAGGCTTCTTATATGTAGCTAGATTTAAATCAAACAAGTGGATGAATGTTATGAAGGCTAAGGAAGGTGTTTAGCTAGATCGTTTAGGGCGATTTGCGCTCTTTTCCAAAGTTTTAATTCAGGTGCGCTTAATTTCTTTGCCTTTAAATTATTAATAATCACTAGCAATAGCCCTTTCAACTTTTCGCTTTCGTTAAGCCCTTGAGAAAATTTATTTTGTAACATTTCTAATGTTAATTTTTGCTTAATTGCTTTGTCAGCAGCAGGGCACTCAACGCCAGCCATTAACTCCATCATTACCACAGCTTCTTTTATTTTATCAACATCACCCGAGTATGATGGCTTTATTAATGCTTTAACAATTTCTTTCTCTATTGAAGTATTTTCTATTGTCTCTAATTCCAGTAAGGCTGGGAGATCTTGATAGGAAGTGATTTTTTTAGATATTATTTCTTGAGCTTGCTGTCCCTCGAAGGTCTTTAAAGATTTTTGCAGCTTTAAAAATTCAGGAGATTTTCTTGTTTTTGATAATTCACGTATTTGGTCTTTAGTTTTTGAGACTGAAAATCCATCTTTTCCAATATCAGCAGCCAGAGACTCTATAATTTTTAACTCATCGTTTGCTATAGATTTTTCTGCTTCATAGAACCTATCTGCGCTTTCATTAAGAACTTTCCATAGATTGGGCTCATTCTTTTTGCCAGCGGGACCAATGTTTTGATAATCTCGTTTTAATTTTTGATATTTTTGAATGCAAACCTTTGAATCCTCATCATTGATCAACTTAACTTGCTCAATCAAAGCTTCTTTTTGCTTAAGGTTTTTAGTTTCTTGTTCACGAATCTGATCGTTAATTGGTTTGCGTGCATTTTGATAAGCTGATTTTAATTTAATAAAATCTTCATCCATAACCGGTGCAAATGTCTGCCACAACTGAAATGTTTGACTGAGATATTTGCTGAGCTCGATTAAACCCGGCCATCTGGATGACTTTTCTTCAGTGTATTTTAAAATTCCTTCAATAATCTTTTCTCTTTCCTTTGCATTCGATACTTTGACTATCTTGAGTTCTTCGTAATATTGCGCGCAAGGTTCCCAAGCCTTATCAGTTAGCTGTTTAAAGGTTTCCCACTGTTCTCTTCCAGCAGGTTTTGATGTTTGATCGAGTTGCTGCCATTTAGTTTGAAGTCCATGAATTGCATTGGCCTGTTTTTTTGGATTATCGATTGGCGCTGCAATCAGGGCTTCTATTTCTTTGATAATCTCATTTCTTTTTGGGTTAGTGGCAAATGATGATATGTCATTAAAGTATCTTGATTGGGCAGACATAAAATTGAATCGATGCCTTAATTTATTTGATACTTTACCTTCAGCTCTAATAGATCTTGACACTTCATTGACAAGCTTTTGGCCGTTACGAATCTCGCCAGCTTCAAAATGCTGCTCTGCTTTTTCTAACGATTCGAATAAAATTTTATGAGTTTCCACAATAGTCTCTTTTGAAGTTTATAATTACACAAATGAAAAAAAGAATTTTAACAGGTATTACGACAACTGGAACTCCTCATATAGGAAATTATTTGGGTGCTATAAAACCTGCATTAAAGTTAGCTGGACCTGACACCGAATCCTTTTTCTTTTTAGCTGACTATCACGCCCTTATAAAGCAAACAGATGCTTCCTTAATTGAGACTAGCGTAAAGGATATTGCGCTTGCATGGCTCTCTTCTGGGTTAGACATTGAGCACTCAAACTTTTATCGTCAATCTGATATCCCTGAAGTCCATGAGTTAACTTGGATTTTAAGTTGTAGTGCAGCCAAGGGGTTGCTAAATAGAGCTCATGCATACAAAGCTGTTGTTGCTGAAAATGAAGCGTCAAATGCAGATGATGATAAAGCAATTAGCATGGGTTTATTTTCATACCCTGTCTTAATGGCAGCAGATATTTTAATTTTTAATGCCACTCATGTTCCTGTTGGACCAGATCAAGCTCAACACATGGAAATGGCCAGAGATATTGCAGGAAAATTCAATCATACATATTCAAAGATTTTCAATCTTCCCGAAGCTCTTATTCAGAATGAAATTTCTGTTCCAGGGATTGATGGTAGAAAAATGAGCAAGTCATACAACAATATTATTCCCTTCCTGTGTTCCGAAAAAGAACTTCAAAAGGCTATCTCAAAAATTGTAACTAACTCATTAGAGCCTGGAGTGCCAAAAGATTTCAATAATTGTAATTTGTTTGAACTCTATTCACTGTTTGGTAATGCAGAGCAAATAGAATCATTTAAACAAGCTTATTTAGATGGAATAAGCTGGGGAGATGCCAAAAAAGGACTATTTACAGTTATTAATAGTGAAATCACACCAATCAGAGAGAAGTACTTTGAACTAAATGCGCAACCAGATCTTTTGAATGATCTATTTGCAGATGGAGCTCGTAAAGTTAGGCCTCAGGCTCAAGAGCTTATCGAGAAGCTCAGAGATCTGGTGGGCATTTCAAAAATTGTCTAATCCCACAGCCTGGTTAAAATTTGGATTATTTGCAGTTGGTTTGGGGCAATCGTTTGCATTTGTATTAGTTCCACCTTTGGCCAGAGATCTTGGTCTATCCGTCATTGAAACATCAACGATTTTCTCTATCTCTGCAATAGCATGGGCAGTAACAAGCGCCTCTTGGGGTAGGGCCTCTGACAAGTACGGAAGAAGAAACATAGCCGTTATTGGGCTTATAGGTTATTCGGTATCAATCATCGCATTAATTACGCCATTATTTCTTGTTGAAAAAAATGTTTTAGATCTTGCTTACTTGCTCCCGTTGCTAGTGCTGGGAAGGCTCATCAATGGATTGATTGGCTCTGCAACAAGACCAGCAGCATTTGCTTACATGGCAGATATTACCGACAGATCAAAGCGCACAAAGAAGTTTGCAAGGCTTGAGTCGAGCTTTCTGATTGGAACTATCATGGGACCAATGATTGGCGGCTTTCTATTTTTATACTCTAAAACTCTTCCTTTTTATATTTTTGCTCTTTGTGGCGGCATAGCAGCAATAGGAATTTTAGTCACTTTCCCAAAAACAATTACTCAAAAGACCTCCGAAAAAATAATTTCTAAGCTTTCCTATAAAGACTCCTCTGTGTGGCCATTTCTTCTTTTGGCTGGATTATTTTCACTTTGCCAAGCATCACTTCTTCAATCAATTGGTTTTTTTATAACTGATGTTTTTTCTAGTGAGAAGGATCTTCCTCTGGTAATAAGTTTAACTTTTGTCTTTCTTTCAATATCTACGGTAGTTAGTCAGTACATTTTTACAGACCTTAAACCAATATCTAATGATAAATTATTGATATATGGTGCTTTTTTGCTATGCATATCCTACATTCAAGCAGCATTATCAACATCAATTGCTTTATTTTACCTTGCAATGATGATTAATGGTCTGGGCTCTGGGATGGTTAGACCTGCCAATGCATCAGCCCTATCATTAGCTCAAACACCTGATGATCAAGGAGTTGCAGCTGGATATCTTGGATCTGTAATGCCAATTGGTCATATTCTTACTCCTCTTGTTGCAATGCCGATTTATCAGTATGCGCCGGAGTATTTATATTTTTTCAGTGCTTTTCTATGCTTTGCCGCCTTATGTTTTATAATAGGCCATCCAATATTACGAGATCATGAACAAACCAGCGCTATTAATAGTTAATTTAGGAACGCCAGATTCCCCGTCCTACTTTCATGTTTTTAAATATCTTAGAGAATTCTTAATGGATGGAAGGGTAATTGATATTCCTGCTTTCTTTAGATTTATTCTGGTTACCTTAATTATCTGCCCCTTGAGATCCTTTAGCTCAGGAAAAATTTACAAACAACTCTGGGATCTTTCGGATGGAGAGTCACCTTTATTAAAGAATACTCGCGAGTTAACAAATAAGCTAAATGAAGCTCAAGAAAAGTTTAATGTTTTTTATGCCATGAGGTACCAAACTCCAAGTATTAAAAATGTCCTTGCTGATATTCAGCAAACCAATCCAACTGATCTTATCGTTTTCCCACTCTTTCCCCATTACGCATCTGCAACATCCGGTAGTGTTTATGCAGAGGTATCAAAGCAACTGTCACAAGAATGGGTCATACCTAACTTTAATTTTATTTCTCAATATTATGATCATCCAGCTTTTATAGAAGCCTGGATTAAAACTGCTCAAAATTATGATATTGACCAGTATGACAAGATCCTATTTAGTTACCATGGATTACCTAAATCCCAAGTTAATAAGGTTTACAAAGATTTGCAGTGTGATGGAAAAAATTGTGAACATGAAATTAACGACGATAATCACTACTGTTACAAAGCAACTGTCTATGAGACCTCAAAGCTTATTGCAGATCGTTTGAATATCCCGCAGGAAAAATATGAGGTATCTTTTCAATCTAGGCTAACTAATAATTGGCTTGAGCCATTTTCAGATGAGGTCTTAAAGAGCTATCCTGCCAAGGGGATAAAAAAAGTGTTGGTCTTTTCGCCAGCATTCACAGCAGATTGTCTCGAGACAATCATTGAGATTGGCCACGAATATAAGGAACTTTTTGAAGAATCAGGCGGTCAAAAGCTTGATTACGTAGAGTCATTAAATTTCTCAGATGCTTGGGTTCAAGCTATTATAGAGATAGTAAATTCTAAATCAGGATAAATATGTTTAAAGATAATATTTTACAAGGAAAAAAGATTTTAGTTACCGGTGGTGGTACTGGTTTAGGTAAAGAAATGTCAGAGCATTATATTCAGCATGGAGCTGATGTTGTTATCTGTGGAAGAAGAGAAAGTGTTTTGGCTGAGACAGCAGAAGAATTTAAAGAGAAATATGGCTCAACAGTTCGATATCAAGCATTAGATATTCGTTCAGCTCAAGATGTTGATGATTTTATTGATACTATTTTTCAAGAAGGACCTCTTCATGGTCTTGTGAATAATGCTGCGGGAAACTTTATTTCTCCAACAAAAGATCTTTCTGCTAGAGGCTTCGATGCAATAGCTAACATCGTTTTTCATGGAACCTTTTACGTAACACATGCTGTCGGTAAAAAGTGGATTGAGCAACAGATCAAAGGATCTATCATCTCAATTCTAGCTACCTGGGTTTGGACTGGCTCTCCATTTGTAGTTCCTTCTGCAATGTCAAAATCTGCACTCCACACTATGACAAAATCTCTTGCTGTCGAATGGGGTCCTAAGGGTATTCGTGTTAATGCAATTGCTCCAGGACCTTTTCCAACAGAAGGCATGACTGCTCGATTAAGCCCAAAGGGAGACATGCAAAAAGATTCAGACAATACAATCCCAATGGGCAGAATGGGTGAGATGAATGAACTGCAGAACTTAGCAACTTTTTTAATGGCCGATGGATGTGAGTACCTGACTGGTCAGACGATTGCAATTGATGGCGCCCAATATCTTTCTGGTGGTGGTACCTTTTCTCAGCTTTCAAAAATGTCTGATGATGATTGGGCTGAAATACGCGATATGATTAAAAAAACAAATGATTCAGATAAACAGAAACGAACTACATAATTTATAGGGGAAGAATATGGAAGCGAATAACATGCAGGAAATACTAGATTTACAGCAAGCACATTTTATCAAGGAGGGAGCTCCATCATACGAGCTAAGGGTGGACAGACTGGATAGAATGAAAACTTTGATTATGGACAACAGATACAAGTTTGTTGATGCATTAAATGAAGACTTTGGCGTTCGATCTAAAAACCAGTCTATGGCCACTGATGTCTATACTATTGTTCCCGGCATAAATTATGCCAAAAAGAATTTAAAAAGATGGATGTCAGATTCTAAGAGAAAACCTAATTTTCCATTAGGGCTGCTTGGCGCTAAAGCTAAGGTCAGCTATCAGCCATTAGGTACTGTTGGAATGATCTCGCCTTGGAATTTTCCTGTTTACCTAACTTTTGCACCTTTATCTTCTATTTTTGCTGCCGGAAATCAAGTGATGCATAAGCCCAGTGAATATACCGAGCAAACTTCTAACCTTTTAAAAGAACTTTGCGATAAAGCCTTTGACGAACATGAGTTTGCAACTGTATTGGGTGGACCAGATGTTGGCGCATCCTTTACACAGTTAAAATTTGATCATCTTTTATATACTGGCAGTGGAGCCGTGGCAAAACATATTATGAAAGCTGCAGCTGAAAATTTAGTTCCTGTCACGCTGGAATTGGGTGGTAAATCTCCGGTGATTGTAAGCAACACAGCTGAAAGTGTTACAGCGGCTAAAAGAATTATGCTTGGAAAGACAATGAATGCTGGTCAAATTTGCCTAGCCCCTGATTATGTGATGGTTCACTCAGACAAGAAAGACGAGCTTGTAGCGGAAATGAAATCTGCTGTTACTTCCTTTTACCCAGATCTTAAGCATAACGATGATTACACATCTATCATCAATGAAAAACATTACGATCGTCTTCAAGGTTTGCTCCAAGATGCCAAAGAAAAGGGCGCAACAATTGATGAAATAAATCCTGCTAATGAAGATTTTTCTCAACAAGAAGCCTTCAAAATTCCACCTACACTTGTAATGAACCCAAGTGATGATATGGAGATCATGCAAGAAGAGATATTTGGGCCATTACTGCCAATCAAAGAATTTTCTGATATTAATGAAACAATTTCATACGTAAATAAAAATGATAAACCTCTGGGATTATATTATTTTGGCTCTGATCAAAGTGAGGAGAATCATGTTTTAAATAGAACTTCCTCTGGTGGAGTTACCGTAAATGATGTTTTAGGTCACATTCAGCAAGAGGACATACCTTTCGGTGGTGTTGGACCATCAGGAACTGGAAGCTATCACGGTGAAGAAGGCTTTAAAAACTTCAGCAACCCCAGGGCAGTGTATAAACAAATCGGCTCTAGATTCGATAAGCTCATAGCTGCAATTAGACCTCCCTATACAGGCGATATAGAGAAAATTCTGAAGCAGATAGCTAAATAGCTATGACTTCTTTGCCCATTTACTTGGGTTACAAGTATTTCCGCTCCAAAAAAGGCGCCTTTGCGTCTTTTACTTCAATTATGGCTATTGCTGGCTTAGCTTTAGGCGTAGCTGCATTGGTAATTGTGTTATCTGTTATGAATGGTTTCGAGAGAGAACTCCAAACGAGAGTTCTTGGAGTAGTCCCTCATCTCATTATTAAAAACGAAGAGTCCATAGAAAATTATGACAATTCGATTGCTCAGCTAATTCAATCACCAGAGGTTCAAGCAGCAAGTCCCTATATAGAAACCCAAGGCTTGATGAGTGCCGGCAATCGAGCAAGAGGAGTTTTCCTCACAGGAATATTACCCAGCATAGAAAAAGAAGTTTCAATTCTTCCCGAATATATGTTCGCTGGTTCATTAGATCAATTAAGTCCTAAAGAGGGCATAGTTATAGGAGGGTGGTTGAGTAGGTATTTGGGTGTCAGTATTGGAGATAGTGTTTCTATTACAACTACAAATCTAAGATCTTCAGTTTTAGGATCTTTTCCTAGATCATTATCGCTAAAGGTTGTCGGTATTTTTGAGCTTAAAGCTGAGCTCGATCAATCCCTTGCATTGATTCATCATGATCTTGCAGCTAATCTTCTTAACCTGACAGATAATCAGACTCAAGGTATTAGAATTAAAACCTCAGACTTATTTAAAGCAAATGAAATTGGTTATAGTTTGCTTGAAGAGAGTCTCCCGCAGAACCAAGGCTTTTACTTTAGTTCATGGCAAAGAACTCATGGAACTCTATTTCAGGCAATTCAACTAGAGAAAAAGCTCATTAGCTTGATGTTGTTTCTTATTATTACCGTGGCAGCTTTTAATATTCTCTCAACCTTAGTAATGACCGTAAAATCAAAGGAGCGAGAAATTGCAATTTTAAAAACAATGGGGTGCAGCAATCCTCAACTGATAGGGATATTTCTAACCCTTGGAATGATTATTGGTTTCCTAGGAATTTTTATTGGTCTGGTTCTTGGGTTACTTATTACTCCCAATATTGATTCTACGATTCATTTTGCTGAAAGTTTTACTGATAGAACTCTAATGGACAGTTACTTTATCAATTACTTCCCTTATGAGTTTAGACCCTCGCAGTTAATTCAAATTAGTGCGACCTGCATTTTTCTAAGTTTATTGTTTTCATTCTTCCCAGCATACAAAGCAGCTAAATTAAACCCTGTCACTATTTTGCGCCATGAATAAACTTCAAGCTAAAAATATTTCAATGAGTTTTGCTAGCGCCCAGAACACAGTTGATGTTTTAACAGATATCTCCTTGGTGCTTGAAGAAGGTCAATCGATTGGGATTATAGGATCATCTGGATGTGGAAAAACGACTCTGTTACAAATTTTAGCAGGCCTAGAGACTCCTTCAGTAGGCAAAGTTTTTTTTAATGATATAAATCTTTCTGCAAATAATAAAACTCAGTTCACACAACTTAGATCAAGTTTATTTGGTTTTGTTTATCAGTTTCATTATTTACTTGAGGATCTGACTATTTTAGAAAATTGTGAGCTGACCTTTCAGATTCTTCAGTCAAAAGATCGCACTGCTGACCATCAAAGTATTCTTGCAATATTTGATGAGCTTGGCATTTCTCATCTTAAAGATCACTATCCATTTATGCTATCTGGGGGGGAGAGGCAGAGAGCTGCTATTGCCCGAGCAGTTGCACACAAACCCACTTTTCTTTTGATGGACGAGCCCACTGGTAATTTAGATAATGAGAATGCAGCAATCATTCAAGAATTAACAATAAATTTATCCAAAAAGCTTAATATGGGCATAATAGTTGCTACTCATGACTTGGATTACGCCAAGCAATTAGATGATGTGTATAAAATTGAAAATACTAAATTGCATAGGATAGATAATGAATAATATTTTAATTTCAGGCGGATGGTTTGTATGGCCTTTATTGGTATGCTCTATTCTATTAATTTCCATTGTCATAGAGCGCCTTTGGTTTTTGCAAAGAAGATTGGTCGCCCCAAAGGGGTTGCAAAGACAAGTTCAGAACCTTATAAACAAAAATGCTTTTCATGCTGAGAATCAAGAAGAGATCGCGGCTACATCTCAGCTGGGAGAGCTTCTTGCTTATTGCTATCAATATAAATCTGAATCTAGAGATTTTATTGAAACAAAAGCCGAGGAAAAAGCAGCAGAAATTAATCTAATCTTAGAAAGAAATCTTTCTATGCTGAGCACAATTGCCAGTATTAGTCCTCTGCTAGGCTTGCTTGGAACAGTCGTTGGAATGATTACTGTGTTTGGCAACATTGATATCAATGGATCTGCAAATGCAGATTTACTTGCAGCAGGAATCTCTGAAGCATTAATTACTACCGCCTTTGGTCTAATCATTGCCGTGCCAGCAATTGTGTTTTATCGATATTTTGAACAAAAAATCTTAAATTTAATGTCTATCCTTCAGGCGAATACATCATTATTTTTAGATTTTATATATAAAAAATGAAATTTTTTAATAACAAAGAGCGAGCTCTGAATGTAGAGATTACTCCTTTAATTGACATAGTATTCCTATTGGTTATTTTTTTTGTTGTCACCTCTAAAATAGAGAAAAATCAGTATTTAACTTTAGACTTGCCTTCAACTGAATCCTTTTCCTCAAGCTCTATTAATGCGGATAGAAATATAATTCTTCTGGATACTGGGATTTTAATTGTTAACAATCAAGAATTTAATATCTCTAAGATTGAAGAAGTCATTATTGGCATCAAAGCTAGTTTTGATACTTCAGAGACAATCATCTTGTCAATTGAGAGTAAGGCTTTTCATGAGTGGGTTATCACTCTAATGGATGAACTGCAGAGCGCTGGATTTCAAAACCTTCAAATTAAAACTTATACTGATCAGTTATGAGTCCGTTAAGAAGATTATTTTCGTACACCTTTAGATTTAAGTTTTCCTTTTTTATAAGTATTCTTGGATTTTTGATGTTTGCAGCCGCCGATATTGCAGCTGTTGAGTGGATAAGACGCATAATTGAATTTATTAATTCTGATAAAACAGATTTTAGTATATATCTGGTTCTAGCTTTAATATTTATTGCTCTCGGAAGAGGGACAGGGTTTTTTATTGGAAACTATTTTATGTCTAGGGTAGGTTTTGGGATAGTCCATGATTTAAGGTCAGAGCTATTTGCTAAGTTAATCAATCTACCGAAAATGTATTTTGATCAAAATCAATCAGGCCAGCTAATTAATCGCATTACCTTTACAACAACTCAAGTTTCTGGAGCTGCCTCAAATGCAATCAAAACCTTTGTTCGCGAAGGCTTCCTGTTGATTGGGCTAATGATTTATATGCTTTCGTTAAACTGGAAGTTAACACTGCTCTTGTTAATTACTACCCCCTTCATCGCATTAATTGTTTACGTGGCTGGAAAAAGACTGAGAAAGCTTGCCAAAACGATTCAAACAGCCATGGGTGATGTTACTCATTTAGCCTCTGAAGCAGTTGATGGTAATCTTGAAATAAAATCATTTAATGCTGAGTCGTATGAAACTGAGCGGTTTCTAAAAGCTAATGCATCAAATAAAAATCAAAATTTAAAGCTTGAAGCGACATCTAACTTAGCTACCCCTATAATTCAGCTGCTTGTTTCTGTATCTCTTTCAATCGTTGCCTATTTTGCTTTGGGCGCCCAGTTAGGTATTGAGCTTAGTGCTGAAAACTTTGTGGCTTTTATTACAGCAGCAGGGTTAATGGCAAAACCAATTAGACAGCTCTCCAACATAAATGCTGTCATTCAAAAAGGCTTAGCAGCCGCCATTGAAATATTTGATCAGCTTGATTCAAAGGAAGAGGAAGATTCAGGTGATGTGGAGTCAGCTATTACTGGAAACATAGAATTTAACGACGTTACTTTTTCATACAATCCTAAAGAACTAGTTTTAAATAGCCTAAATTTTTCAATTGCACAAAATGAGACAGTCGCCATTGTCGGTAAATCTGGCTCTGGAAAATCGACTATTGCTAATTTGCTCTCAAGATTTTACTCAGATTTTACTGGAGATATTTCTATTGATGGGGTTAGTATTAAAGACTACAAGCTTAGCTTTCTTCGAGAATCAATCTCAATAGTCAATCAGTCACCAACACTTTTTAACGACACAATAGAAAGAAATATCGCTTACGGCGAAACTGATATTGATGACGGTAAACTAAAACAAGCTGCTGAAATTTCTGGATGCCTTGAATTTATTGAAAAGCTACCCGAAGGCTATAAATCTGAAATAGGGGATGATGGCGTTCTATTGTCAGGCGGTCAAAGACAGCGAATCGCAATAGCAAGAGCTTTTTACAAGGATTCTCCAATCATTATTTTAGACGAAGCAACTTCAGCCTTGGATAATGAGTCTGAGCTAATAGTACAAGAAGCAGTTGAAAAATTAATCAACAACAGAACAACTATTGTTATTGCGCATAGACTCTCAACTATCGAAAATGCAAATAAAATTTTAGTTCTTGATCAGGGAACTGTCGCAGAGTTTGGTACGCACCAGGATTTATTGGAACAAGAGGGCATATATAAGAATCTATATCAAAATAAATTTAGCGATGGAGAAGCAAGTAGCACTCATTCAACAAAATCAAAATCTCAAGAATACTTACCCTCCTTTACAGAAGAGCCTACCCAACAGGGCTACTTAATAGATGCTTGGTATAACAAGAGTTTTTGGCTGTACCTTTTATCACCCCTAACATTCATTTTTTCTGCAGCGGTTAGGTGGAGAAAGAATTCATACGCAAAAAACCCATCTAAGGTTTGGAATTCAGATGTGCCAATTGTAGTGGTGGGAAATATCACCATGGGCGGCACAGGTAAAACTCCGCTTGTAAAACACATTGCATCAGAACTTAAAGAGAGGGGCTACAACCCTGGTTTAGTGAGTCGAGGATATGGTGGAAAATTTTCAGGAACTCTTGAGGTCAACAAAGAAACAACTTTTAAACAAACAGGTGATGAAGCTCAACTTTTATCTAAGTTACAAATACCTTTTTTTATAGACAAAGATAGATCCAGAGCCGCTCGAACTCTTCAAGAGAAGTATGATTGCGATGTTATTATTTCGGATGATGGCCTTCAGCACTATAAAATGGACAGAAAGGTTGAAATTGCTGTTATAGATGGAGTAAGAAGGCTTGGTAATGGCATGGCATTTCCAGCAGGTCCTTTACGTGAGCCCAAGGGAAGACTTAAAGAGGTAGATTTTATTGTTAATAATGGAGGCCCTACTGAAGCAGACGAAATTCTTATGACCCTTAATCCAGCAAAATTTGTTCATTTGAATTCTGGAAAGCGCTATTCTGTAGAGAATTGGCCAATGCATAAACAAGTTCATGCAGTTGCTGGTGTTGGAAATCCAAATAGATTCTTTGATTTACTCTCAAGACTAGGCTTTGAATTTGATAAAAGTCCTTTTCCTGATCACCATAAATACAATAAAAGAGATTTATATTTTCTAGATCATCTCCCAATCTTAATGACTGAAAAAGATGCCGCTAAATGTAAGCATTTTAATAATTCTAAAATTTGGTATCTTAGTATCGAAGCAAAAATAGAATCTCAGTTTATAGATCGATTAGAGGAAAAAATAAATGATTGATAACGAAATATTAAAACTAATGGCATGTATCAGGTGTAAATCAGACTTAATCGAAGAAAGCGATTATCTTAAATGTTCTAAGTGCAACATTGGCTATCCCATCAAAGAAGATATTCCACACATGCTTGAAGAAAGTATCTTTTCTTTAGATGGCTGATGAATTTGTAATTATCGTTCCCGCGAGAGCTGGATCGTCCCGCCTTCCAAACAAGCCACTTTTGGAGATTAATGGTAAATCTTTACTGGCTAGGGTATTTGAATTAACCCAATCCTCTAGAGCCAAGTCTACATTCATAGCAACTGACAATGACGCTATAAGAGATCACGCTGAATCTTTAGGTGCTTCCGTAATTATGACCAAAGAGGAGCATATTTCAGGGCTGGATAGAATTGCCGAGGCTGCCAATATATTAGGCTTATCTGCTGATACAAGAATCCTTAATCTTCAAGGCGACGAACCCTTTATGCCGCTTGAGATTATCAATTCTCTAACCTCTAATTTATGCAATGAATTTGCTATTGCAACAGCATGTGTGCCGTTGGTAGATTCTGAAGCTATCAAGAGTCCAAACGAAGTTAAGGTAGTGCGCTCACTATCTAAGCGGGCCATGTACTTCTCTAGGTCTGTAATACCCAACGAGTTCACCTCAAGCTACGATAATTATTTAAAGCATTTAGGTATATATGCATACAAGAACAAGACTCTTCAAGAGTTATCTGCGTTAAAGCCAACATCGAATGAATTACAGGAAAAACTAGAGCAACTTAGGTTTTTAGATCATGGCTATAATATATTTGTAGAGGACTATGTATGTGAGCCCCCAATAGGAATTGATACGCCCGCTGATCTCCAAAAAGCTATAACGTTTTCTAGAACTCATGACTAACTTATATATAGATAATGCCTTTAAATTAGAGGTTGCAGCTAAGCAAATTATCTCAATTGAATCACTTGAGGGCGCTCTCAGCCTTGGTGATCTCCAGCTCGGTAGCTATTTAGTTCTTGGCTCAGCAACTAATATGATCATGAGTGAGTTCTATGACGGCACTATTATTAAAGTTTCTATGAGTGAGATCGAGCAAATCTCTGAAGAAGTTACTTCAGTTGGGGCTGGACTCTCCTGGGACCAATTAATTAGTTACTGCATAGATAACAATCTTTTTGGCATAGAAAACCTTACTTTAATTCCAGGTTCGGTAGGAGCTGCACCAGTTCAAAATATCGGAGCTTATGGAGTTGAAATATCTTCAGTGATAGAAAGCGTTACTTGTTACAACTTCACAACCAAGCAAATTGAAACTCTAACAAAGGCTGAGTGTGATTTTTCTTACAGACACTCTATTTTTCAAACAAAGCAATATTTAATTTTGAGTGTTCAATTTCGATTTCACAAATTATTTAAACCTGATTTATCTTATCCATCTTTGGTACAATTTCTTGAGCGTGAGAGTATTAGTTCTAGCGATATATCTCCAGCAAAACTTTCAACTTACATTCAAGCCATAAGAGAATCAAAACTCCCATCACCAAATGTCATACCCAACGTTGGAAGTATTTTTAAAAACCCAATTGTTGAATCAGACTCTATAGATTTAGATTTTCTTAAAGGCCATCGCTGGGATACATCAGAGGGCCAAATAAAATTAAGTGCAGCCAGGCTGCTTGAGACTGTTATGCCATCGATTAATATTCCACCAAGTCTTGGCTTTTACGAAAAGCATTCATTGGTTTTAATTAATAGAGGAGGCGCTGTCTTTAGTGAGGTCATTAAACTGTTAAAAGATATCCAGGACAAAGTCCGAAGCCTCTACGGGATCGATCTTGAGATTGAGCCAGAAATATTAGGGTCTTAGATGTTTGTATCTGCAGCAATTGCTCATCTGCTCGCAGTCATGTCACCAGGACCTGATACTGCTATTATTTTTCAGCAATCTTTTGCAAAAGGTCGCAAGTCAGGAATTCTTACAGCACTGGGCATTGGCACTGGTATTTTTTTACATTGTCTTTTGGCAATTTCAGGTATCTCTATACTTTTGTATAGCACCGAAGAAGCTAGATTTATTATTAAAATCTTAGGGGCTTCTTATTTGGTATACGTTGGGTTTCGATCTTTATTCCCACAAAAAGATTCCAAACCTAAGGCAACTTCTACAGTACTTACACACCCATTTTTAATTGGACTCATTACAAACATCTTAAACATCAAAGCCTTTTTATTTACCGTGTCTTTGTTCTCATTTATAAACCTTCAGCCTGATTCACTCATGTCTTGGATTTATTTATTCTACTTCCCAGTGATTACTGCAGCATGGTTTAGTTTTGTGTCTTATGCCCTTACTCATGAAGCTTTAGGTGATATATTTGATCAATATAATCATAAGATTCAATTCACTTCATCTTTATTTATATTGTTGTTGGGCTTATTAATTCTTTCGCAGGCAATTTATGGAATTCTCTGAGTTTTTAAAATCAATTAATTCTCTAGAAGATAACTATCCACCAGTACATCTTTGGAATCCTGACTTATGTGATGGTGTAGAAATGCGAATAGATCGAGAGGGTAATTGGTACTATCAAAATTCTATTATTGGCAGAGATAAACTGAAATTACTTTTTTCTAGAATCTTAAAATTTGAGAGTGGAAATTACTATTTAGTCACGCCGACAGAAAAAGTTATTGTAAAAGTAGATATTGCCCCTTACATGATTATCGATTATGAAATTGATGCTCAGAAAGAAAAAATTATTTTAAAAACAAATTTAGATTTATCCATACCCTTAGATAAAGACCATAAACTAGAACTTAAGAAAATAGGCGAGGAGCAAATTCCCTTTATACAAGTAAGAGACAATATAGAAGGTTTTATCTCCCGCTCTATTTACTATTCACTAATAGAAATTGCACTCAAACAAGAAAACACTCCTTCAGACCAGCTAATTCTTAAAAGCTTTGATTGTGACTTTAACCTGGGAGAAATAAGATGAGTATAGAGCTTTAAGACATTTCACTTTAGTTAAAAACTTTTAGAAGAATTGCCTAATGAGCTTTAGTAGCGATCCATTCATTAATATATTTTTCTAGAATGTCGAGTGGCAGGGCGCCTCTTTTAAGCACTTCATGATGAAAGTCTTTGATATCAAAATCTTCACCTAGCTCAGATTCGGCTTTTGTTCTAAGTTCAAGTATTTTTAATTG
>Ga0208970_1000305_pt1 | contig 17172 bp, 7 predicted proteins | sample AOAMet2_C49A8_35_2_FD_188078 | JGI IMG/M metagenome (GOLD analysis project Ga0208970, IMG submission 188078) | Ammonia-oxidizing marine microbial communities from Monterey Bay, California, USA - C0912_C49A8_35 (SPAdes) | ecosystem: Environmental > Aquatic > Marine > Intertidal zone | place...
GAAAACCCTTACTCAGCGTTTGCGGCTTTCTTAAAAACAGACGAAGGTGTGGAAATCTATAAATCTATAGATAAAAAACTATAAAAACAAGTGATACTATATATAGGCGGTTTCGGCCGCCTTTTTAGTATATAAAAATAAACAAATGGCAGTAAGCGTAAATACAGTATATCAAACAGTCTTGTATATTATAAACAAAGAGCAAAGAGGTTATATAACGCCTGCTGAATTTAATAGTTTAGCCGCTCAGGTACAAGATGAAATATTTCAATCTTACTTTCCAGACGGTAATCAATTAAACCGTCAAAACCAAAAAAACATACAGAACGATACAGAGTTCTTTAACATGTTTAAAGATACCTCTTACAAATTGTTTCCATTTGAAAGGCAGGTAACTTTTCTTTATAACACAACAAACAAAGGTTGGGCTTTTAACGGAGGAGGTACAATATATAAATTAGGCGAAATACTATCTACATACACAGGCAATCCCACTTATGATTCTATAACAGAATTAACCAGCCAATCTGATTTTAGCAAAATTACTAGATCTAAACTTACAGCACCATCTGCGCAATATCCTTTAGCAGTTACAACTCAAACTACAACTGTAATAGCTCCTTCTACAACTCAACAGTTATTAGTAAAGGTTAGCCCAAATCCAGATATTTTAACTATAAATTGTTTATTTACACCTACATCTCCTTTATGGTCTTTTACAGTAGGAACGTTAGGTCAGTATTTGTTTAATAACACAGCCGGCGCGTTTGTTGATTTTGAATTAGATATATCAGAACAAACAAACATAATTACAAATATATTAAAATATTGCGGTATTATAATAAATGATCCTACAATAATACAAGTAGCTTCTCAAGAAGCACAACAAACGTCAATTAACGAAAAATCATAGTAACAAATGGGTTTAATAACTGAAACAAATCAACAATATTACCAAGGAGCCCAAGGATTTTTATCTGCTACTGGCGCTGTTAATGAGAAATTTACAACCACATTTGATACAAATTTAATATTTGGAGATTGGAATCCTGCTAACGCAAACTACGCTTTGAATAATTTTAAGCTGTATACAAGCGCTAATGGTTTTCCTGGAACTTATACAGAATATTTACTTGCTTATTCTGTTGCAAATAATGTTATAAATGTTAACGCCGCTTTAACAGCCGGAACCTTTGTTACAGTTCAATTAAAAACATTAGACGGAGGACAATACGGTCAAGGACAAACTCAAAAAGCGTTTGGAGAAACAGTTGAAGATAATTACGGAAGCTACGAATACATTAAATTAAACGACGCAATAGACAATTTTATGGTTGGTTATGTTGGCGATGGCAAATTAATACAAAATGCTAAAAAATCTGATGTGTTATTTTTTGCTAAAAGATCATTGCAGGAATTTAGCTATGATACATTAAAAAGTATTCACTCGCAAGAATTAAGTATACCTGAAAGCTTAAGTGTTATTTTACCTCAAGACTACGTAAATTACGTTAGAGTATCTTGGATAGATCAATTAGGAATAAAAAGAATTATATATCCAGCAAATAACTTAACAATAGCACCTTTTGCAACACCTATACAAGATCAAGCAGGTACGCCGACGCAAGACAACTTTGGGGAAAACATTGAGGGGACTTCTATTACAACAGAAAGATGGAAGTCAGCTAACGACAATTTAATAAATGGTCAACAAGGTAATAATGTAAATGAGATTTTAGATTTTCAAAACTCTTATAACTTTAATAATAATTTTAATTGGGGAAGACAATACGGGCTTGATCCTCAAACCACTCAAAGAAATGGGTGGTTTAATATGAATGAGCGCGATGGTAAAATGTCTTTTTCTAGTAATTTAATTGGAAAGCTTATTGTTTTAGAATATATTTCTGACGGCTTAGCTTATGACTCTGACACTAAAGTACCTAAGTTAGCAGAAGACGCTTTATATGCGTCTATATTGCATTCTATAATATCTACAAGATCTGGCCAGCAAGAGTATTTGGTTCAAAGATTACAAAAAGATAGAAGAGCTAAACTTAGAAATGCTAAAATAAGATTATCAAATATTAAACTTGATGAAATTGTTCAAGTTATGAGAGGTAAATCTAAATGGATTAAACACTAAAATTAAATGGCTAAAGTTCAAAATACTTTTTTAAAGTCCAAAATGAATCAAGATTTGGATGCTCGTATATTACCAAACGGTGAATACAGGGAAGCTACTAATATACAAATTAGTAGATCTGAAAACTCTAATGTTGGTTCGCTTGAAAATGTTTTAGGTAATAAAAGCGTATTAAATTTTCAAACTTTAACAGGAGTTGCGAACCTTAAGTGTATAGGCTATTTATCAGACGAAGTTAATAATACTGTTTATTTATTTTTAACAAACAATTCAAAACAACAATATTCCCCCGGTACCGGGCATTTTATAATATCGTATAACCCGCTAACAAATGCTCAGGCTATTTTAGTGCAAGGCGCTTTTCTTAATTTTTCACAAGCAAATGAAATATACGGTGTTAATATATTAGAAGGCTTATTATTTTGGAGTGATAACAGAAATCAACCCAGAAAAATAGACGTTACATTAGCCGCTCCGGGGTATTATACTACGGAAGATCAAATATCTGTAGCAAAATACAACCCTTACCAGTGTATAGAACTTTATCAGTTTAGCACTCTAGCGTCGTCGGCTGATGTTCCTTACGAAACTACTATGAAAGACGTTACTAGTATAACACTACCAAATGGAGGTACTGGAAAAGCCACAGGATATATAGCTGCTTCAAGCACTATAGTATTAGATGCTAATTCCGTTAAAGGAGATATAGTACAAGGAGATCCTTACGACAGCGCCGTTGCGGTAGGTTATATTTCATCTGATAATGGCCCTGTAACTATTATAGCAGGAGCTTTGGTAAAATCTTCAGGTACTTCATACAATGCAACAAATGAGCAATGGACTGTTGAATTAACAACCGGCACTTTCCCTGAAATTCCAGCAGGTAGAACTTTTGAAATTGTATTTAATCCTAACCCTTACTATAATTCGACTTTTCCAGGAGATCCTGATTACTTAGAAGATAAATTTGTTAGGTTTAGTTATAGGTTTAAATTTGAAAATAATGAATATTCTATATTTGCACCTTTTACTCAAAGTGCATTTATACCAAAGCAAGATGGATATTTCATGTACCTAGACGAGCTTGGCTTGCCTAAAGTAGATGATCAAACAAATACATATAGAAGTACGGTAGCCTCTTTTGTAGAAAACAAAGTGGACGAAATTACATTAAGATTACCTTTGCCTTTTAACAATTATGAGCTTTCTAACAAATTAAAAATAACCGAAGTAGATATACTATATAGAGAGTCTGATGGCTTATCTGTAAAGGTAATAGACACCATAGACATAAGCGCTATAACATCAGCCGCTGGTATTTGTAGAGTAAACGGCGCGGTTACAAATTCAAGTACTGTAGTCGTTAATAATATAACAGGAGGAATAAATCCTGGAGATACCGTATCAGGAGCTGGTTTAAATGATGCTGCTCTTACTACTTTTCCAGCCACAGTAGTTTCTTTTAATGCAGAAACTAATACTATTACTCTTAGTGAAAATGTAACATTACAAAACAATGTTACGTTAACAATAAACGACCCTGAATATTTTGTTTATACATATCAATCAACTAAACCATTTAAAACTTTACCTGAATTTCAAACAACTAGGGTTTACGATAAAACGCCTGTTAGAGCATTAGCACAGGAAATTGCCGGCAATAGGGTTATATATGGTAATTATCAAGACAAACATTCTCCACCGCCATCAATTGATTATAACGTAGCCTGTACGCCTAAACTTGAATTTAGCGTAAATCAAATAAGCACTACATCACCTCAAACCTTTACAAATACAAGTACTATAATTTTAGATGTAACAAATGCTAAAGATAGAAGCAATATTGTAGCGGGGATGATATTTACATCAGATAGTTTAGGTTCAATAATACCTGATAATACTTTTGTAGCTACAGTAGTTTTGGGACCAGCAGGAAATCAAGTAACAGTAACATTAACAAACAATGTAACTGTTTCTACAAATGATATAATAATATTATTTCCAGGCTCTGATACTCAAAATTCAACGTCTAGAATAGAATACCCAAATCATTCTGTTAAAACAAATAGGAATTATCAAATTGGGTTTGTATTGTCTGATAGATACGGAAGACAATCCAGCGTTATACTTTCGAATAACACTGATGAACTTACTGTAAATGGTATATCATATGCGGGATCTACATTGTATTCTCCGTATATAGATGAAAGTATTGATCCGGACAGCTGGCCAGGAAATTCTTTAAAAATATTAGTAAATAATCCTATAACGGGTGGAGACACCGGTTTATACAACAGCGACATTACTAGTTTAGATTACAATCCCACGGGTTGGTATTCGTATAAAGTAGTTGTGAAACAAACTGAGCAAGATTACTACAATGTATACTTGCCAGGTATTATGGCAGCTTACCCGGACGACGTTACGTTGGAGCTGGGTGACACCTCACATGCTGTACTTATAAACGATAACATAAATAAAGTGCCTAGAGATTTAAACGAGGTAGGGCCTCAGCAAAGGCAATTTAGAAGTTCAGTGCGATTATTTGGTAGAGTTGAAAACACAGGCGCAACTTTTCAATCGCCAGATGTGGGTGATGCAAATACTCAATATTATCCGGGTAGAAGTTCAGATACTGTTTCTACTATATCTACAGTTAATGATCTTTTTGAATACAATCCAATAAGCCCAAGTCAACCTAATTATTTTCCTCAATTTTACAACTTAAACTCAAATCCTTTAATTGCTAGGATAAGCACTAGCTCTAAAATAGGGCAAATATCTACTACAAATTTTACGCCTGGAAGTGCTGTTATAGTTTCAGATGTAGAAAATAACTTTTTAGTTCCTATAACAAGCATAAAAGGTACTATTGCTGCTAATTATTTAGTTTCCGGGATTGATATTCCCGATGAGGTTTTTGTAAACACGTATACAGCTGGGCTTGGAAATGGAGGAGCTGCTATTGCAACGGGCGATGCAGGAGCTGGATCATTAAATTTTTACGAAATTGCAATATCCGTGTTAGAGGGTAGTGTGGTTGTAGGCTCTACAGTAACAGGTACTAATGTGCCAGAAGGATCAAAAGTTGTTGCTTATAATTCTACTACTAATGTATTAGAAGTAGGCCCTCTTACTATAGCAACTGTGACTCAAGGTACTAGATTAACATTTGCTTCGGTGCCTGGACAGTTAACATTAAAAGATAAAGCCGGGACTGCTTTTAGAATTTCTTCTAAAGCTGAAACTGTTTTACAATTTAACGAAACAAGCGCATCTCCAAATTGGGATGTGTTAGTGCCTGGAATACAATACTTATCTGTATACGAAACAGAACCTGTAGTAAGTTTGCTAGATATATTTTGGGAAACAAGTACATCTGGTTTGATAAGCGATTTAAATAATTCTTTACTAAATCCAAGTGGACAAGGCGGGTTTACCGGTTGGAATGACAATCCTTTTACAGAAGGATTATCTAATGGTAGCGCTATACTACAAGCTCCTTTTCAATTAGCTACTAATTTTGGGGATGTTATAACCGGAGGTACTTTAGTTTTAACATCTGTTACTGAACTGTCCTCAGATGGGGTAGCGGGGTTAAACGTATCTAATTATTTTGTTTTACAATCTACAGCTACAGATTATTGGACTGTTAAAATAACACAAGATTATTATGATGCAGTTTTTTACTTTTTTAATACAAACGAAGAAAAGCGCCAATTTAGATTAACCTTTACTTCAACTGTAAATAACCAAGACAATACAATAATTAAAGATATATTTTTAGCAAATGAAGAACCAGTGCCAACTCCTTCGTCTTTGTCTACTATATATACGAACAGAACAGTAACTGGCCCATTATTACCTGGTAGTGGTATAGTAGGAGTAAATGGAGCTAATAATACTGCCCTTGCAGGAGAGGATTTAAGCTGGTCTATTGAGTGGGTAAGACAAGGTGCTAATAATCAGGAAAGTGATGTAACTTCTAATAGCTTGTTTAACTTGTTAGTAACTCCAACTACTACAAGCCAAAATGCGCAAATTGAAAATGCGGTAGGCACAGACATGCCTCCTGACATATTTTATATAAGACTTCTACTGCAAGACGGCGGTGGTTTAGAAGAAGTAGATATTGTTATAGATTTTCGTTTATTAATTCCATCTGGAAATATTTTTAATTCTCTTACCGAAGGGACATGCGAAGGCGAATCACGAGGAGATTCATTTCCGGCAACATTAATTGTTATAGACGCAAATGTTCCCGGGGCTAGCCCTAGCACATATGGCCGTTATTATTTTACAGCAGGAATGTTTGAAAATTATGGTAATTCGTATTCATTAGTTAGCTACTCTGGTGGCACTCTTATAACTTTGCCCTTAAATGCTCCTGACGCAGCAGGGAACCAAGTTGTTACTTCCGGGTCTGGACTTAATTGCCCTGCATGGTTTTATGTGCCTGCTTCTGGGTCTTTTAATGATTTAGAAAATTTAGTAGGTAATTACGAGTGTAATTGTAACTTTGGAAATACTATTGACATAACCACGCAAGGATGTAACTCGCCTCAATGCGGGGGGACTATCCCTCAACACCCAGATGTAACGGGTTATGTTTTTCAAATAATATAATGGAAGGATTACAAGATTTAGATTTTAAAAATTATCTAAATAAACTAAAATTTATGGATTGGCTGCATTATAAGCTATACATAGTAGGAGGTATTTTAGAAGGATGGGAAACTAAAGATATAGATATATGCGTTAAAGGTGATAGAACTTCTGAGCTGCCTGAGCTTTTAAACAAAGCTAGATCCCTAGGCCCTTTTGATATGTACTGGGTAGAAAGTTTATTAAAAACAAATGAAGGCGGGTGTAGTATTTATAAATTTGCAAAATCTTATGATAGAGGGCATAAAAAAGCTTTGCAAAGAAAAGGCTATTGGAATGAAGGATTGTTTTGGCAAAAGTTTGAAAAGCCATTGCATATTGGCAAAAGTAACAAAGTATACACAAAAAAACCTTTATTAATATATGATAAGGGGTTTGTAATTTAAAATAAAAATAAGTAATAATTAAACATGGCAGGAGCAGTAATTGAGGTAAAATACTTTAACACTTTTTTGTTAAAAAAAACAAGTAAAGCAGAAGAGCCTATATGGAACGGTTCCTATGGTATACCTTCAGATATTGGTGGATATCCAGTTGTTTCTAATATTAATGAAACTAGTAACTGGGCTATTGAAGAATCCAGGATTAGAGGAGGCTATAACAACACTACTGTAGATTTTGGTGTAAAAGCATATATAGTAGAAGATGAGCCTAATCAAGCTATTAAAGCAAGCGGATTAATATACTCAGGCATATTTAATTCTAGAACAGGAATAAATAGAACCAATGTTTTTTCTGTTGCTGAAGAAATTACCAAATCAGCAGATCCAGCTAATGGCTCTATACAAAAATTATTTGCTGAAGATACAAACCTTACTGTATTACAAGAGCTTAAGTGCTCTAGGGCTTTAATAGACAAAGATGCTATATACTCTGCAGAGGGAGGAGGCACTGTTACCGCTAGTAATTTGGTGATAGGAGTTATTCAACCATATACAGGGCAGTATGGTATTAGCTTAGACCCTGGTAGTTTTGCAAGTTACGGTTATAGAAAGTATTTTTCAGACAGAAATAACAATGTAATTTTACGACTGAGCCGTGATGGCATAGAAGAAATATCTAGCTACGGTATGACCGATTATTTTAGAGATGAATTAAACGGCGTAGATAGCCCCGCTACTAATGGTAAAATAATAGGAGGCTATGACATTCACAACGATCAATATGTTATTTCAACTCAAGGCTTTCAAACAAGAACACTTTGTTTTGATGAACGACCAAAAGGGTGGACTAGCTTTTTTACTTATTCTCCAGATCAAATATTTAGTTTAAGAAATAAATATTATACAACTAGAGATAATAAATTATATCAGCATTACTCTGAATCTGTTAGCAGAGGTAATTTTTACGGAAATAGAACTCCTAGCAGCATAACGTTAGTATTAAATCCAAATCCAACAATTTCTAAAAACTTTAAAGCTATTGCTTACGAGGGTAGTAATGGATGGGAAGCTGTTTCTGCTTTTTCTGATAAAACAGGAAGAAATAAAAACGGGGTATATGTTGATACATTCGATTCATCAAATAGAATATTAAGCTTTTATGGAGGTGAATATGTTATTAATCCTTCAAATAATCAGCCAGTTAAATGGGCGGATTACTCAGGCACATTAGGCACAGCGCAGCCTCCATACAATAGATATCATGCTGGCTTCGACAGAAAAGAAAACAAGTATGTAGCTAACTTAGTTAATAAAAGTACAGCCTCGGAAGGAGAGGTAATCTGGGGCGATTCTATGAGTGGTATTAAAGGATTTTACGCAACTGTAAAATTATCAACTGACTTAGTTACTGACGTAGGCGGGCCTAAATCATTATTTTCAGTAGAAGGCACTTACTCAATTAACAACGGATATTAATATGAAAAAATATAACACATGGCATTAGGAACAATGGCTTTAATCGGCGGTGGAGCTCAGGTAATAGGAGGCTTGTTTGGGATGAGTTCAGCTAAAAAAAGAGCCGAAGCAGCGGCTAAAGAAAAAAGACGTTTGCAAAGAAAGCTAACTAATTTAGAAAACAATAGACAAGAAATAATAAACCCTTACGATGGCATTCAGGACCTTAGCAGTTTAATAAGCAATCCTTTTGCTAATTTATCTGTAGCAACGGGTGCGGCTGAAATGAAAATAGAAGAAGCTGATATATCTTTAGCTAATACTTTAGACACAATGAGAGCTACAGGGGCAGGCGCTGGAGGTGCAACGGCATTAGCACAGGCCGCGTTGAGATCTAAAAAAGGAGTAGCAGCTAGTATTGAAGCGCAAGAAAAAACAAACGAAGACAAAAGAGCCGCGGGTGAACAAGCTTTACAACAACAAAAAATGGCTGAAGCACAAAGATTACAACAAGCAGATGTTGCTGGTGAACAATTTATGTTTAGCACTCGCGAAAGCAGGGAAATGCAACAATTAGATAGAACAGCAGCAATGTTAGGGGCATCAAGAAGAGCTGAAGGCCAGGCTCAGAGCGATAGAACTGGTGCTTTAACAGGTATGCTAGGAGGCATTGCTTCTACGGTAGGTAGTTATATGGCTGCTAAGCCTTAATAAAAATAAATATGGAAAACCAAAATTTACTTCAAAATATTTTCTTAAAGCAATTTAATGAAAGCAACGCTATTGCTTATAATAGAAATTTTGTAGCTAACCCAAGCGATTATAATTTTCAATTACTTGATAATGCTTATCGTTTTGCCGGCAAGTACTATGCTCAAATAAAAATAGCTATAGAATCAAACAAATGTCAATCAGAAGATTGCTCTTTTGAATTGTCGCAGTTAAAAAGACTTCAAGAAGCTCCAAAAGCATCCTTAGATTTTTTAGCATCGCTAATAGCAGAGCTAAACACAACTGATGAACCTAATTTTGATCCAAATAACAATTACAAATATACCGCTGCTAATAGTATAATGATGACAAAACCTGGTTTTTCTAAAAATGACGGCTACGAGGTTTATTTAGATTTATTAAAAGATGGATCACAGCAAATAGAATTTAGAGGGCCTGTTTTTATGAAAAAAGAACCAGTAGTAATACAAAACGAAATAGTTTTAATTGACGTGCCGGATCCTTTAATTATTAACAGCGCATCATTAAATGCATTAACAAACTCAGAAACATCTTTAGTTGTTTCAACACCAGATATAAATGCTTCTATGCTGAAATTACTACCTGACACTGGGCTATTTTTGCAGGAAATGATTAATGAAAATAAAGAACTAGGATCAAATGCTAAAATAAGCGAGGAGTTTGTAATGAAAAATTCAGACGGCAGTTTTGATTATGAAATTATTGATTTAGGAAATGGTAAAGGAAGAAACGTGCTTAAGTATGACATGAAAAAAATTAATCAAAAAGTATCCCCATTTGTAAATGCCGAAGTTGCAGGCTTAATGGGCTCTGAGCAAGACGTAGTAGCTGCGTGGAACGTGTATATATCTAAAGACACTAGCGTTACGGAAGATGATCAAATGGTTCAAAATGCAAATGCAGCAGAATCAAGTTGGTTGTATGAAAGAGATTTGCCTTTATCTCCAGACAAAAAAGAAATTTTTGGAATAAAATATAAAGAATACTTTATGAATAATTATCTAAATGAATTTACTAAAAACCAAATACCTACAGTAAAAGAAGACGCTGCTGTGTTTGATTTATCAGAAGCTAAAAAAGCAGAAGCTCAAAAATTCTTAGATGATAACAACTTAAATTAAATTAAATGAACTTACTAGAATACGTACAATCATTAAGCTCTGATATATCTTTAGAAGAAAAAATTGCTTTAACTAAATCTTGGAAGAAAAAAAACGAGCCTGCTCAGAAAACTGTTCAACAAACAGTAGTTGAAGAAGTAAAGCCTAATAAATTTAATGAAGATGGATCTTTAAATGTAGATTCTTTTTCTAAAGAAACAAAAGGGGCTGCTGAAAAAGTAAACGAAAAAAAGAAAACTGCTGCTGCACAGGACAATGCAACAGCGTTTCCGGTTATGTCCGAGAGTATAAGCTTTGGAAATGGAAAATCCAAATACTACGCAGGAGTATTTAGTGATATGTTTCAAGATTCATTTGGCGTATCTTTAGATGATTTCAAAAAACAAGAAAAGCAAAACAAAAAGCTTAATTCTGTTGTATCTAAAGATCAAACACACACAGCTAATAGCTACGATTTTAAATGGAACGTTGATAAAAAAGGAAACATAGAGTATTATCAAAAAAAAGAAGGTGCTGAAGATTGGAAATTAGAAAACAATAGCACTGCTATTTTTAGCATAGCAGGAGAATTAGGTCACTTAAATGAAGAGCAAGAAAAACAGCTAAAAGATTTTAAAAAAAGAAAAAGAGAAGCTGAAAAAAGAAGAATTAAAGCTATTGAAAGACAAAATCAACTTAATAACAATACTTTAGTACCCTCTACTATACCTTTAAATCAACCAATTAAAGAAGGAGATGATCCTAATATATGGAAGATGGACTCAAAAGGAGAGCTTGTAAAAGAAGAAAATCCTTATGTAGGCCCTTATGCTCCCGGTTATAAGCCTGTTCCTTTGGAGATTCAAATAGAAAAATATGATGAAATTATTACTACTGATTTTAATTTTAATAATAAAGGAGAACCTATTATTTACACTAAAGAAGAGGCAGCTCTTTATAATAATTTATTAAAAAATAGAAATGAATTAGTAGAGGATTACAACTTTGCAAAAAAAATAGAGAAAGGCCCTACAAATCAGGAAATAGCTGAAATGAATAACTTAAGGGATACTGATGGTAAATTAAAAAATAACCCTGAGCAAGCGCTTTACGATGAGGAAGGCGGATTCTATAGAAAAGGGAAACAGCAAGAAATTCCTAAAGCAAACGACCAACAGGCTTTTGATAATTACGAAGCAAGAACAGGCAAAAAAGCTACTTCTGTAATGCAATTAACCGCTGAAGATTATAACCTAACAGCTGAGCAAGATAAATTTGGTGTAGTACTATCAACTATGCAACGAAATTCTGAAAACGCAGAACGCTTAGAATTTGGAGACCGTTTAGGCAAAGGTCTTAAAGCAGGAGCTATTCGTATAGGAGGTAAAATTTTAAGTATACCAAGTTATATTAATCAAACAATAGCTTCTATTACTCTTGACGATAAAACATTAACAGCTTTAAATGCTTTGCCTTACGAACAAAGAGCTAGAGCAATAAATAAGCTAGCGGGAATGACTCCTGGAGGTGATCAAGGAATGGTTGCTAATTATTTATTAAACATATCAGATGAAATGTTTAGAGAAGTAGACAGAATAAACTCCTCTATGCGTGTATTTGATCAAACCATTACAGAGGGAGCTTTTGATAGAAGCTTTGTAAGTCAAATGACTAGGCTGTCTACTGATGCTTTAACCTCTGCTACTAGTTTAATTGAGGTTGCAATACCTTATGTGGGCATACCTTTGTTAATAGTAGGCGAGGCTTCTGCTGCTAGTAGAGAAAAACAAATGGAAGGTAATGATTTAGATCTAGCACTTACAGGTTATTCTATGATGATTGGTGTATCTGAGGGTGCTCTAGAAATTGTAACTAGAGGGTTAGCTAAAAAAGCTTTTGGTTTTAGGCCAAAAAATGCAGATGATGCTTTTAAAAATTTAGGAAATTATTTTAAAGATATAGGTTTAGGTTTTGCTTCAGAGGGTGGATCAGAAACAGGTACATTTGTTTTAAATGAATTAGCAGAATATTTATATACTGGAAACGAAATAGATTTTAATAAAAAGTTTGCAGAAGGATTTGATACATTTTTAATAGGAGGTGCTTTTGGGTCAAAACTTACAGCTCTTGGAGCAGGAAGATCTTATCTGAACCAAGCAGCAACTAATAGAAGGGTTAATACCTTATTGGAAGACGGCAAGATTGATTACATGTACAACGCCTTTGGGGATTCTAATGTGTCTGAAACTTCTTTAAAAATATCAAACGTTAATGGCTCTTTAAGCTTACTAAATACGCAGCTAAAAGCAGAAGTTAATCGCGGGGAAATGACTCAAGGAGAAGCAGATATAATAAAGCAAAATTTTATAAATACACAAAATAGTGCAAAAATATTATCAGAAGCTGGTGTTAATTTTGAAAACCAAGCACCTATAGCTAAGCTTTTAATCCAAAGAAATAAATTACAAGAAAAAATTAAAAAAGTAGATGACTCTGATATTACTAATAACAATGGAGATCAAGCGCAATTAGATGAAGTAAAATTGCAAATTGAAGAACTTATTGTGCAGGATAGGGTTACCGACATTGAAGGCTCTAAAACTAGAGAAGGTGCAAGATTAATAGCAGAACAATTAGGAGCAAAATTTGAAAATTACGGCACACAAGAATCCTACGATGCTAGAGTTAAAGAACTTGCAGATAAAGGCGCTAAGGTGCAAAAGTCATTAGGATATGGACAGGCTATTGAGTTTGATGGTGAAACTATTATATTAATAAACGATAGAGTTGCTGCAGAAAGACAGAAGTATACTACAGATCAACACGAGCTTTTACACCCATTTTTTAAACAAACATTCCAAAACAACCCAGAGCTAGCAATAACATTTGGGAAGTCTTTAATAACGGAAATATTAAATAATAAACAAATCCAAGGTGGCGCTAAGATGAGAGCCAGGCTTCAGGACTATATAGATGATAAAAACTACTCAGCTGAAATGACCTATGAGGAAGTCATTCCTTTGGTTAGTGAAGCTATTTCAGATGGTGATATTGTTTATAATGAAAAAACAAAAAGCTTTTTTGAAGCATTAAAAGATAAAATATCTAATGTTTTTAAATCTAATAAAAAGCAACCGCTAAATATTGAATTTAATACTGGCTTAGATGTTTTTAATTTTTTAAGAGAATATAATAATACAATTAACTCTGGTAAAAAATTAAGTGAAGCACAACTTAAAATAGCTAGAGAAGGAGCGGAAGGCAAATTAGTTGATGGAATAGTTGAAAAAGTTGACGGTAGAACTAAAGGAGCTCGTGAAATTAAATCAATAGATACTGAGCTGGCTAAGGTTGAAACTGAAAATAAAAAGATAGTTGCAAAAGAAAGCAAATTAGAATCAAACATTGAAGCCAGTAATAAAGTGCAAACTATTTATGAGGCTAAAGGTGTTGATGGGGCATTTGATATTATACAACAATTCAAACCCATAGTAAATAAAATAGTAGATAAAAGAAGTGAAGCGCCTAATTTTGATCGTCAGTTATTAACAGATGAAATTGAAACAGGCAAACGCGGTATAATAGATTTAATTAAAGAATACGACCCTAAATCAAACGTGCCATTAGCCGCTTATGTAAATAAATTTTTACCCGCTAGAGCTATAGAAGCTTCGCAAAGAATTTTAGGCAAAGAGTTTACTGCAGATGTAACAGAAGCTAAAGGAATTGCTGCTGAAGAAGTAACTACCGAAGTAAGTACAAAACCTGTTACTAGAAAAATAAAACCTAGTTCACTTATTTCTAAAGACGCGGTAACTAAAATTAAAGAACAAATACAGGAAAAAATTAAAGGCATTGATCCTAAAAATTTAACGTTTAAAAAGCTTGGTGATTTAGCTCCTGAAATTATTGCAGAAGAAATTGGCATACCGGTTAAAAAACTTACTGTACCCGCTGCTAATTTATCAAAAGCAGACGCTACAGCTATTCAGCAATTTGTCAATAAGAACGCAGATAAATTATTAAAGATATTACCACAAGGTGCAGTAGTAGAAGCTGCAACAGAGAAGCTCTTAGGCACCTCTACGGGCGTGCCAAAAGGATTGCTCGATGCATTTTATACTAAAAAAGATAGACTTGGCAAAGGTGCTGGGCTTTCGCCATTTGTTTTAAATAAAGGAATTACAAAAGCAAAATTTTTAGAAGCATTTGGTATTGTTGATGGCAAGAAACAAGAAGGGTTTAAAGCTAGATCTTCTCAAGCCCAAGCTTTAAAAGGTATTGCTAATTTGTATGGAAGACTTGTAACAAATGAAATTGTACGATCTGATACAGATTTAAGTTTAGAAACTAAACAAGATGTTGCAGCTGGCAAGAATACATCTATGGCTAGCAAGCTAGAAAGTTATGATGCTATGCCTCCTAAAATTAAAACCGCATTTAAAGAGGTGTCTGTCTTAAAAGACAAAAAACAATTAGCTAATAAGCTAGGTTTTAAGTCCCCACCTATAAATGAATCTAACAGAGAAGCTCAGCAAGTTGCTATGCAGAAAGCTGTTGTTAAGTATGGGTTAGACACTGCTGTTATAGAAGCTGGTAAAATGGGTAGCGGGGGTAAACAAACTTTTTATGGTATTAAGGGAGGAAAAATGTATTCTTCTGCTAAGCAAGCTTCTGAAGCTGGGATAAAAAAACCTATTAAGTTTGGAAAAACAACAGACGGTAAATTTGTTGAAATTGATACTAAAGGCATAACAAATTGGATTGCTAAACCTGGTAGGTTATATTACGGCAAAAGTGATCCTGCTTACAAAAAGCTAATAGAAAGTGCTAAGGCTTATAATGGCCCTAAAGCTATGCGAGTGTCGCCTATTCAAGCTTTCTCTAAAAATAAAAAAGTTAGAGAATTAGCTGCGCAAAGGGCTAAAGATAACATGGTTGTTTTAGATCATGTGGTCAACCAACTTACTGATGCTGTTGCAGATGATATGTCATTAGATATAGCTGCTGCTATTATTATACAAAGTTATCAAGCTACCGCAGGTTTAGTAAAAATATCTGCACAATTTAAATATCGCTCAATCGAAATGAAATATGGTGGTATTAATTCAAAAAAGCAACAAAGAGAAGGAAAAAAATATAGAGAAGAACACAATCCTCCTGCTTCAGTAGTTGGTGCGTCTATACTTTTAGCTATTAAAAGCAATGCTGCTGCTCCTACAATGAAAGCTATAAAAGAAAACTATTATCAAACGCAGCTTTCTAAATTTGATGATGATTTATTGGATCAAGCTAAATTGGATTCTACGTTAGTAGAAGGGCAAAGCATATTTAGTAATCCTATAACAAGGCTTGCTGCTGCAGGAATTGATTTAAATACACTTAAAAATCCTGATACAGGAAAAACAGTTGCTGAAGAAAGTGGTTTTGGTATTGACCCAAAAATATATGACGGATATAATGCTAACGAAAAAGTGCAAGCTTCTAGTATTCAAAACGAAGCTATACTAGAAACTATAGAAAATTCTGATTATAACGTAGCAAAAGTTATTAAAGCTTCTATACCTTTAGTGCCAGGGAAGTCAATGGCTTCAAAGCTTGATAGTGAGTTAATACCAAATGATATAAAGTATGACAGACTTATAACTGTACAAACAGCTGTAAATGCATTAGAAAAAACTGATAAAGCATTAAACAACGCTAGAAAACTAAATCAACCTGTTAAAAAGATTAGAGTATTTGATTTTGATGACACACTTGCAAAATCAAAAAGCATGGTTATTGTTAATATGCCTGACGGTAGTTCTAAAAAAATAAACGCAACTCAATTTGCTCAGCAAGCATCTGATCTTGAATCACAAGGCGCAGAATTTGATTTTACAGAATTTAGCAAAGTTGTTGAAGGAAAGAAAGGGCCGTTATTTGAAGTTGCTCAAAAAATAGCAGACGCAAGAGGAACCGAAGATGTGTTTATACTTACAGCAAGACCTCAAAATGCTGATGGCCCTATAAAAGCTTTTATGAAAGCAAATGGTATTGACATACCTTTAAAAAATATAACAGGTTTAAGTGATGGAACAGCTGAAGCAAAAGCTGGTTGGATAATGGGTAAAGCCGCAGAAGGTTATAATGATTTTTATTTCGCAGATGATGCAATTAAAAATGTAAAAGCTGTAAAAAATGTACTTAGTCAAATCGATGTAAAGTCTAAGGTTCAATTAGCAAAAGAAAGTAAGCTCGAAACTTTTGATATTATCGTAAACGATATGATTGAAGATTCTTCAGGTATCGAAACTTATAAACAATACTCTGCTGCTAGAGCTAAAACAGTTGGTGCTAACAAAGGAAAGTTTAATTTCTTTATACCAGCATCCGCTGAAGATTTTACAGGATTATTATATAAAATGCTAGGTAAAGGCAAAAGAGGAGATGCTCAAATGGCATTTCTTAAAACAAATTTACTTGATCCTTATGACAGAGCTGAATCAGCTGTAACACAAGCTAAAATAGCGGCAGCAAATGACTTTAAGGCATTAAAACAAAACTTAAAAACTTTACCTAAAAGCTTAAGCAAGCCAACAGGTATAGGAGGATTTACATTTTCACATGCCGTTCGAGTTGCTGTATGGTCTAAACAAGGTATGAGCATTCCAGGTTTGTCTAAAAAAGA
>Ga0208970_1000321_pt1 | contig 16771 bp, 15 predicted proteins | sample AOAMet2_C49A8_35_2_FD_188078 | JGI IMG/M metagenome (GOLD analysis project Ga0208970, IMG submission 188078) | Ammonia-oxidizing marine microbial communities from Monterey Bay, California, USA - C0912_C49A8_35 (SPAdes) | ecosystem: Environmental > Aquatic > Marine > Intertidal zone | place...
GCCAGATCGAGTTTACCGTCCTTGAAGGTGAACCGGGAAAGTCGATGGGCGCTGTTTTCTTTCAGTGAGTAGTAGCAGTAGAGCCAGTTGTTTTTAGCAAAGTCGGGGTCGGCGGTGATGCCGATGAATCCACACTCGCGTGCGTAGTTTTTCCCTGCGACTTCGACGTTGAGTGAGCCGCCCTCGGTGAGTTTGTCCGATCCCGGGGTCCAGACACGCAGGTTTCCGGTACGTTGGCAGATGAGGATGCGCCCGTCGGGCAGCATGACCATTTCCTGGGGGTCGATGAATCCCTCCGCGAGCACTTCTACCCTAAAGTGTGCTGGGTCGGGAGCAGCGTGTAGAAGGTGAGTTGAAACAAAAAGACAGGCAATCAGGTAACGCATGCTTGGGAACATACGTCTGGGTATTCAGGCATCAATGGCAAAATCCTGAATGATCGCGAGGCATTCTAGAATTTCATTGAAGCGATGATTATTATAACGCAAAGAAACATGTCCAAATCTGATATGAGGCGACATGTTCCTTATGGATGCAAGGAAGATAAGCGATGATCAAAGAAGAGCAGTTTGTCCGGCTTTTTGTCCGGTATGAAAGGGAGTTGCGAGGATTCGCAATGACTCTTCTACCGAATGTTGTCGATGCCGAGGACGTGGTGCAGGACGCCTGTGTGGCCATGTGGCAGAAGATTGGCGACCTGGAGGATGAGAGTGTTTTTCGGCCATGGGCGTATTCCTTTGTCCGTTTCACGGCACTCAACAAGGCGAGGAAACGGAATCGCAGCCCGTTGGTCTTTTCTGAAGTGCTTGTAAACACGCTGGCGAGCGAGAGTGAATCTGAAGCGGATCTCGCTCAAGCTGAGTTCGATGCCCTACAAACGTGTTTGAAAAAATTACCGACACACCAGAGGGACGTTGTGCTGCAATATTATCATTCAGCAAGTGCCGGAATGGCGGAAATCGCCAGTAGCCTGCAAAAAAATGTCGACGCCCTCTACAAAATCCTCCAGCGCACCCGGGAGGCACTCAGACTCTGCATCGAGCGACAACTTGCCCGCGATGGGTTAAATATTTCAACAAAAAACACCGAGAGCCAATGAGCATGAAGGAAAACGAAGAACACAAGTTAGACCTATTTATTGATGCTTTGCGGTCAGATGATCTCGATCATCAGGATGTGAGTGAAATGGAGGAACTTCTGCAATCTGATTCTGATCTACGCCGCCGTTACCGCGCGCGCATGCGTATGGAGTCGAATCTCCTCTCGGTCTATCAATCCGAACAGGACGTGATTTCACCTCCTGCCGTTTCCGGGGCAGCGAGCCATCCGTCAAAGCGCTGGTGGTATCTGGCTGCAGGCGCTGGGATTGCTGCAACCCTCATGTTTTCAGTGTTGATGTTTTCCAAAAACACAGCATCGACACCATCACCGGCTGTGGCCCGGCTCGAGACCCAGAGCCAAACGTCATGGGCGGGGACGCTTCCGCTGACCGGAAACGCAGAACTCGGCCCTGGCGAAATTGATCTCAGGACAGGCGTTGCGGAAATCCGTTTTGCCTCCGGAGTTCTGTTGTCGCTTGAGGCTCCCGCGCGCCTCAAATTGATTGACCCGATGCGTTGCCGGCTGCTCACAGGAAGCGTGGTGGTCGATGTTCCGGACGGGGCGGAAGGATTCACCATCGATACACCGGAGGGTCACGTGGTGGATCACGGGACTCGCTTCGCGGTGGCGGTGGACACCGAAAGAGCAAGCTCGGAATTCGGGGTCATCAGCGGGAAGATTTCAGTGCATCAATCCGGGACCGGGGGGTCAAAGACTCTTGTGACTGGCGAGGGTGCCCGCCTCACATCTGCAGGTATTGTAGCTTTGGAAAGGCCGTTTGCACAAAAGGCAAGCAATCGAACCGATCAGAATTTCCGTAGGCTGAAGACAGAGGGTCGCGAGCTGTCCATCGTCCGGAACGATCAGCGTGAATTGATGCTTTCTCCGGATCTGCTGATGGTAAAGACCGACAAGCCCGTGACGGATGAAAGCCGTCTGCCGGTTGAGCTAATACCCAAGGACAGGCGCTCATTGATTGGATTCAACCTCGATGGAATGGACAACGGACGTATCCGTTCGGCAAAACTCCGCATGAACCTGGTGCCCAGCGGGCTTGGATTCGCTTCGTTTTTGCCGAATAGCTGTTCTTTCGAAATCTACGGTATCAAGGACGATGCCAGTCGGGAATCCTGGTGGTCAGGAAGTCTGAATTGGAAGGACGCGCCTGGTTCATTAGCCAGGGGAAACGGGATCGATCACTCCGAGGTGGAGTTGCTCGCAACCTTCGAAATCCCGAAGGGGCAACAGGAAGGACCGATCACGATTGAGACCGATGATCTGATCAAATATCTCAAGCGCGACACCACGGGCGAGGTCGGTTTTCTTGTCGTGATGACCACCGTTCCGAAAAGGTCGTGGAGCCTGGTCCATGCGTTTGCCTCTTCCGAACACCACGATGCCGCCGGACCGACGCTTGAGGTCGAATTGGAGGGAGAATGAGCGTCGCAGAAGGTGGTTTTGACTGACTCCCGGGCAAATAGGGGAAAAGTTCCAGTTTTTTGTCCAATTGTTTATTTGCGGAACATTAAACCGTAGTAAGCGGCTGATTTTCAGATTTTTGCTTACATTTAGAACCTTATAAATACAAACAATGAAACCATCACTATCATTCCCCTATCTTGGCGCCATGGCTCTTATGTCGCTCACCGCAATCTCTCAGGCTGCTCTTGTTATCACCCCAACTTCAGCTACATCGACCACCTCAATTGGCGGCACTCGAACGATTGACGCCGCGATCGATAGCACGGGTTTAGACGTCTCCGGAGATATCCTGGACAAGACCCATGATGGCGGTGGCTCGAACACCCACTGGCTGAGCAACACCACCAGCGAAACAGTGACATTCGATCTCGGCGGGGGGACGGCCTTCGATGTCGATACGATTTACCTTTGGGCCTACAATCGGCCGGAGCGTAATCGAGGCGTCAGGACATTTGACATCGCCTTTTCGACCGATGGTGGCTCAAACTTTGGCACCGCTGTGTCGGCTGCATTACTGGGATTGACTGAGTTTAACATCGGCACGAGCAACAGCAGCGAAAGATCGTCAGTGCAAACCCGCTCCATCACCAAGCAAACTGGCGTAACGGATATTCAGATCACCAACATCACCAACTGGGGCGACGGTTCCCGCATAGCGATTCCGGAAATCCGTTTCGGCGATTCGGTCCCCGAGCCCACCACCACCGCCCTTCTCGGCCTCGGTGGACTCGCACTCATCCTCCGCCGCCGCAAATAGCGGCTATGGCGCGACAAGTCCTCCGTCGCCGTAAGTAACCCGAAAGTTTATTTCATATTAAGGTTGGCCCACTCCCCGTCACCGGGGGGTGGGCTTTTTACCTTTTGAGCAGTTTGAAGAATTTACCCGTTTCAAAAACTGCCATGCTTTGTCTTTCGACTTGACAGACTAGACTAGTCTGGTCTATTTGTTACCATCATGACAACGATAGGTCTCTATGAAGCCAAGACAAAGCTATCCTCTCTGGTTGCTGAAATCGAGGCCAGCGGGGAGAAAATCCTGCTTACACGGCACGGCAAGGTCGTAGCGGAGCTCTGCCCGGCCACTCCCGTGAAAACACCTGTGCGGGGATGCCTGAAATCTGAGTCATTCGTCATGGCAGATGATTTTGACGCCTCCGAGACCGGATTTGAGGATTTTTTCGAAGAACCCGACCACACGATGGTGGCGGAAGACAACAGCGGCTATGAAAAATAAGGACCACTTACTGGACACCAACGTCCTGCTGTTTTTTCTGGAGGACAGCCCCCGCCTGCCAGATCAGCTGGCCCAAATGATCGAGAATCCTGCCACACGCAGTTATATTTCTTTAGCCAGCCTCTGGGAAATTGCCATCAAGGCATCCCTTGGAAAACTGCAGGTCGATTACGCCAACCGGGATGACCTGCCGGATCTCTTGCAGTCGATGGGATTCCACCTCATCAAACCCGACTGGCAATCCATGCGTAAAGCCGCCTATTTACCATTCCATCACCGCGACCCCTTCGACCGACTACTCGTCGCCGAATGCCAAATCCGTAATTACCCCATCCTTTCCTGTGACGCCCAACTTGATGCTTACGGCATCAGTCGCGTGTGGTGATGCCGTCATTGCCAGCACGGCATAAACAGTAGGCTTACTTCGCAACGGGTGTGAGGGTGATCTTACGCAGATGGATCGGGTTTCAGTTTTTGGCATCGGGTTTGAGTTTGATGACGTTTGCGCCGCCCTTGAGTGTAGTTTTCACTGAACTGGCGCTTTCTGGATGCTGGGAGAAATTTTCTGACAAAAAAATGTGATTATTTTGAATCCAATTTGTGAGATTTGGCGAAGACCAGTATGTAACCCATGATGGGTGCAACAAAGTAACTGACCAACAAACACTACTATTATGAAAATACTCGCTACAACTGCCCTTATAGGGTCACTCGCGCTAACATCCTCAGCAACCGCTGGGAACTGCCACACTAACCATTGCAATGAGGGAAAAGACATCGTCGACACTGCCGTTGCAGCAGGTTCATTCAAGACGCTCGCAGCTGCCCTTGGTGCTGCGGATCTTGCTGGAGCTCTCAAAGGTAAGGGCCCATTCACAGTCTTTGCACCTACTGATGCAGCATTCGCTAAATTGCCCAAAGGCACAGTCGAAACTCTCTTGAAACCAGAAAACAAGAGCAAGCTTCAGTCGATACTCAAATACCACGTCGTGCAGGGCAATATCGGATTATCGCAAGCACTTGCTGCAAGAAATGCAAAAACTCTGCAAGGTGAGCCAGTGCAAATTGCCTTCAATAATGGTAAAGTAAACATCAACGGAGCGAAATTAGTCTCCGCCGACATCAAAGCATCAAACGGCGTAATCCACGTCATCGACTCCGTGATTCTTCCCCCAGAGCCTAAGAACAACATTGCAAATGTGGCGAAGAAAGCTGGCAAATTCAACACACTATTGGCGGCTGTCGATGCTGCTGGACTCAGTAAAGTGCTCACAGGCAATGACAACTTAACTGTCTTTGCACCGACTGATGCAGCCTTTAAAGCGCTCCCAAAAGGAACCGTAGAATCGCTGCTCAAGCCAGAAAACCGCAATAAGCTCAAGGGGATCCTTACGCTACATGTGGTCTCGGGAAAAGTATCCGCCGGTAGTGCCCTCAATGCAAAATCAGCCAAAGCGCTTAGCGGCGAAAAACTGAATTTCGCAATTGATAATGGTGTCTTCAATGTCAACGGAGCCAAGATCGTAGTCACTGACATCAAATGTGACAACGGAGTGATCCACGTGATTGATTCTGTTCTCTTACCCAAAACAAAAGCGATGACACAGCAAGTAATGACTAATCCATCGCGGATGATTGAAGCAGCTATTGATAAGGGTGTTCCAGTATTCAACCACGGTAACCACGGAAAGTGTGCAGACATTTACCAGCAAACATTAGTCTCATTGACCAATAGTTCTCATGTGAGCTGTGCGATGCGTAAAGACCTCGCTATGGTTGTTGCTCGCGCTCAGAAAACTAGTTGCGACACTGCGCGGGCATGGGTGCTCCGTAAGGGTCTTGATCACGCACGTTCGGCCATGACGAGTAACTAATCTTCCACATTTTTTATCAAAGAGGGATCCGTTTGGATCCCTCTTTTTTTGTTATGTTGGCTATCACTACAAACAGGCTATTTAATATTGAAATATGTGGAATTCACCTTGTGATTATATGTGCATGTAAATTAATATCTAATCTAGATGACATTGAGATTATTTTCACCCTGCTTAGTCTTTATGCTGTATGTTTTTAGTATGCCCCTGACTGGTGCTACTGAGAAACCCACACGACTCATCGTGGTGGAGCTGTTGCAGAAACTTGCTGACGAGCGGTATTCCGTCCGCCAATTAGCGGTTAAAAAATTGCAGGAAATGGGACAGCCTGCTGAAGATATACTTCGGAAAATGGAAAAGCATGCTGACCCAGAAGTGAACGCTAGAGTGGAGGGTGTGCTCGAGTATTTTGCAGATATGCGAAAAGAGCTAAAATGGATCGATCCAAAAATTTTGAATAGCGGTCAATGTCGATCAACCATGGGAGGTCGGGCTGTAAAAGTCACTTTCCGAAATATGACAAAAAATCCTGTGCGTATTTTTTGGATTGAAAGTAACGGCAATCGGAAAATGTGGCGTGGCTTGCTTAAGCCTGGTGCGAGCGATGTCTGTGAGCGCACCTATACAGGACATGTCTGGTTGGTCACTGATGCTGCCAAAAATCCCTTGGGAGTTTACAGAATTAATAAGAACGGCTGGACTATCACAGCGCGTGACCGGAAGGAAAAAAAATGATTTTGATATAGCTTATGGATTATATTTTTCCAAACTCACTTGCAATTTTTTTGGCGCTTGCCACCGTATTCCGGTGAAGTTTTGCGGTCAGTTCTGGCTGCCGGTTATAGCCGCCGCCGTAGAGGATAGCGAGCGGAATGCGGTTCTTGATAAATGCACGAATGATGACGTTGTCGCGGCGCTGCATGTCAGCAACGGAAAGCATCATGTTACCTAGCAGGTCGTTCGAGTGGTTATCGGCACCGGCCACCCAGATCACGAGATCGGGGCTAAACACATCGAGCGCGCCGGCGAGGGTATTGAATAGCTGATTGAGGTACATATCACCCTCGACGTAGCGTACTGTTTCCACATCCATATTGCCCTCCGTTTTGTGAGATTGTTTACCAGCTTGACCAACATGAATTGAATAGGTGAAGACGCGTGGGTCGTCACGAAGTAGACTATTAGTGCCATTTCCTTGAGCGGCATCGGTGTCGACAATCATGATGCGGACGCCCGGCTGTTTTTCTTGGAGATCGCGCACAGCAATGGCGACGTCATTAAACACGCAAAACTTTTCACCATGACCCTTGAACGCGTGGTGGGTGCCACCTGCGAGACATACAGCAACACCTTCGGTGAGTGCCGCGTGGCATGTCTGGCGGGTTGCTTCTGCCTCACTAGCGCAACGAGCGAAGAGTCGTTGATTAGCAGGCAGTCCAAGCTCAATCTGCTCGCGCCGGTCGAGCGCACCATGATAGATTTTAGATAAATACTCACCGTCATGCACGCGCTTGAGCACATGGAGGTCGGTTTGTGAGACATCGATGATTTCCTCCGGCCTGAGGATGCCGTTTTGTAGTAGCATTTCGCGGCTTGCTGAGAACTTATCACTAGGAAACGGGCTGCCGTTTGGCAGCTCCATTTTGAGATCAAGGTCAGATGAGTAAAAACAGCGCATGGCAAAAGGATATTATCAGCTTACGGAGAATTACTCGAGTGGGAAGATTGAAGTTTGAAGAATCGGAAAAGCGGGTTAGAGGTTGGTGACACAATTGCCATGATCATGAATACAAAAAATTGCTTACCCCGCAGTTACGCGCTCGCTGGTGGACTTTGTCTCGCGTTCTCTACTAGCCCACTGCTCTGCGCCGAGAGCGAAAACAATGAGAAAAACCAGCAAGCTACGAACAAAAGTGGGGAGGAAAACCTCCAGAGTGTTGAAAAAAAAGGTAGCGTGACGATCGATGGTAAGAAAATCGACTACAAGGTGACCACTTCGCGACTGGTTATTAAAAAAGATGATGGAACACCGCGCGCGTCCATTTTTAATGTTGCCTATACCCGCGAGGATATAGATGACCTAAATCAGCGACCTGTCCTTTTTGCCTTTAATGGTGGGCCGGGGTCATCAGCTATTTGGTTGCATCTAGGGGCTCTTGGACCCAAAATCGTCCCTACGTCGTCAGATGGCACTAAACCTCTAGCGCCACCGATTAGAGTGAGAGACAACCCGCAGTCGATCCTCGATGTTGCCGACCTTGTATTTATTGACCCTGTATCCACTGGCTACTCGCGTACTGAAAATAAGAAAGAAAACTTCCACGGGCTTGACCAAGATATCAAATCGGTGGGTGATTTCATCCGCCGCTGGGTGACTGAAAACAAGCGTTGGGGGTCGCCGAAATATTTGTTAGGAGAGAGCTACGGTGGCGTTCGCGCCGCTGGACTTTCTATGGAGTTACAAAATAGGTATGGAATGAGCTTGAATGGTGTTGTTTTACTTTCCAGCTTGATGGATTTTCGTACGTTGCGACCAAGTATTGGGAATGATTTATCGTATATTGCATATTTGCCAGCCATGACAGCGGTTGCGCATTATCATGGTAAGGTGAAAGGTGATCGCAATACTTTGGTAAAAAATTCGCAGAAATTTGCATCGGGTGATTACGCCACAGCATTACTCAAAGGCTACGCATTGAGCCAACTAGAGAGGGAAAACATCGCCAAAAAACTTTCTGCATTTACGGGACTATCGGCATCGTTAATCTTACAATATGATTTACGTATCAATTCTTCACGTTTTCGTAAGGAATTACTCAGGGATCAGGGTATTGTGATTGGTAGATTTGATGCGCGTGTGGCATGGCCGGTGCAGGAAAAAGCATCTGACACGCCTTATTATGACCCTTCTTTTTCCGTTGCTAAAGGTGCGTTTTCTACAGCGATGTTAGGATATCTGGGTGGCGGTTTAGGCTGGGTAGATGAGAAACCTTATGAGATTATTGCTAACGTCCACCCATGGGATTGGGGCAAAAAAAATGATATCGTTAATACCTCGTCTCGTCTTGCGGTAGCCATGCGCGACAACCCACATCTTCGTGTTCTCGTTCAGTGTGGCCATACGGATCTTGCGACCCCTCCTGGCGGCATACTGCATAGCATTGACCACATGAAAATCCCACAACCACAGCGTAAGAATATTACTGTTAAATGGTATGATGCTGGACACATGTTTTACCTCAACGAGCCGGACCTTAAGAAAATGCGCAGAGATCTTGTTGAATTTATCGATTAAAACCTAGCTGCTCGCCTCCTTGTAGCGCTGCTGGCTCCACTTCAGCCCTTCGATGAACTCACTTTTCCTGCCTATTTTCTGGATTAGGCTTTGCCACATTTTGGAGGCACTATTGAAATACTGAGCAGATTGTTTTTTTTGCCCCTTATCGGCTGCGGTATGTCCAAGGTCACCATAAAGATAGGCGAGAGAACGGCGTATTTTTGTATCGCGTTTGCCTGCACCCTGATTGAGTAAGCGCTGCATGAGATCGGCGGCTTCACTGCCCAGCTTGAGTTCGGTATCGGTATTTCCGTTGTCCCCCGCTAATCCAGCGCGTTTCCACTTAAAAACAGCAAGTCGATACATTGGCTCAGATGATTTAGGGTTCGCTTTAACAATCCTTTCGGTAATGGAAACCGCTTTATCGAGTGTCTTAGCGGCTTCGGTTGTTCGACCCAGATCACGCATGATTACTGCGCGAAGTCCTTTGGCCGCAGCAATCTGGATAGATGCGCCGTCTAGCGCAGTGTCGTCTTCCGGTAAACCTTTCAGTAGTATCTCTGCTGCGGTAAGTTTCTTGGCGCCCTCGCGGTCGTTTCCCTCTTGCATGTCCAACTCCGCAGCCATTATTTCTAGTGCGGCAAGTTTTACCTTAGCGGGTTTGAGGCTGGGATTTTTTTCTAATAACCACTTTAGGTGTGTTGCTGCGGTGCCGCGTAAGCGTGTGGCATCTTCTACCAAGTCGAGGCTATCTGCTATGGTTGAGGATTGTAGATTATAACGTGCTAGATCAGAGCGCACAGTGACGTTGTCTGGAATAGCTTTACCAATCGCATTCAATTCCTTGATGGCGAGTTGAAAATGCTCAAGTGCCTTGGCGGGGTTAGAATTTTGGATTAGGCGACCTTCAATAACCTGCATCAGTGAATTAATACGGCTTATTTCAGTTGGATCAGCATTTTTTAGATCGCGCACTGCGGCTCTTGTGTCCTGTAATAGGGTATCGCTCAGGTTGTTGTTTTTTTGATCGAGCGATTGAATAAGAGTGATTAGGCGTGCCCTTGCGATGCGGTAATTGAATCCAGATTCTTCAATGCCAGTGGATTTCCAGGCGGCTAGAGATTTCACCAACAATTCATTTGCTGCAACGGTTTTTTGTTGATGAATAGCGAGTTCGGCGAGCTGCATGGCGATGCGTGCACGTAGCTGTTGGAATTGATCTTCTCCCTCGGTTTGCTCGAGAAAGTTGGATAGCTCGACTTCAAGCACTTCGGCATCTGTGGTAATCGTTTTGAGTTCAGGAAGGTCTGTGTTGCGGCTACGCATTATCCATGCGAGGATGCGGTCATTTGTTACGCCAAGAGCCATCAGCTGGCCGCGAAGATTAGCCTCGCTATTCTCAGCCTTGGCTTGGGCTGCCTTTGCCGTGATTTGAGCTGTTTTTGCATTGTTACGTTCTGTTTTGAGTTCAGTAATCGTTTGTTCACGTGCCTCTATGTCATTAGTGCGGCGGCTTTTTTCAGCGTTGAGTTTATCCTTGAGAATAAGACAACCGATTCCACCTGCAGCAGCAAATGCGAGTGCGGTAAACATACCAATCTTGGTAAGAATAATTTTTTTGTGAAGTTTTGCCTTTTCGTGTGTTTCCCTTGCATCGTTCTCGATCGTCTTCCACGCATGAATGATTTCTGTTACGTCTTTATAACGGTCTTTGGGATTCAGTGACAGGCATCGTTGAATGACGCGCCGTTTTTTTTGTTCCTGTTCGTCTGTGCTCTCTTCAGGCCAGTTATTTAGTTCACGATGTTCGTGGAGCTCAGCCAGCTTAACAACATCTGCTTGGACACCAGTGATATGATAATCATCAGTTTCGGAAGCGACCTTACTTAATGAGGCTTCACAGCGTGGTAGTTTTCCTGTTAGGATGTGAAATGCCAGTACTGCAAATGCATAGGTATCCCAGCCATAGCCCTTCCCCTCAGTGTAGCCTTCTGGATCATGAATCTGTTCCGGTGCTGCGTAGAGTAAGGCGTCTGTAAAAGGAGATACCCCTACGCCTGGCATATGCCCCATGGCGTAGTCTGTTAAGATTATTTGATTATTTTCGTCAAAAAAGATATTTCCCGGTTTTAAGTTCCCGTGTGGCAAGTGGTTCTGGTGCATGCCAGCGAGTGCGGTGGCTATTTGATCGATGATTAACCAGCTATCTTTTGAGGTATAATCATTAAGACGATCGTCTAGTGATCTGGTCTTTATGGTAGCTTTATCCTCATGAATATCAGCGTAGAGGGGCATTACCATACAGCGGTTGCCTTGCTCTGATTGAGACCAAACGATAGGAACAAGTCCTTTTGGTTGTTGAACACGTGCGAGCCGCTTAACCATATTTTCAACGAGTGAGCGGTTCACGGCGAGCGAGTTGAAAACGCGCACAGCATACCACTCAATTTTTGGTATTAGGGGCTTCGATTTTGAGGTATTACGAGCCACGTAAACAGTGCCGCATGAGCCCTCGCCCACGAGGCCAAACACTTCTAATCCTTTAATTTTTGGTTGCGGCATGATCTTGTTAATAGGCGCCAAATGTGGGATGACCAGCCTAAGTTTACGCGCATCATTACAGATTTTTTCGGGATTTGTCGATCATCCTCGTGGAGGATAATTTTTTTTAACAGCGATGATCATGTGTTATGGTTTCTTACATACTATAATCAACTGCCGTTTTTGAGATTATCTCGGCAACAAGTCGCTATTCAGCTAAATGAGCAAGGAGCATCGGCGCAGTGCATACACATCAACGGCGCAAAAGCGATGGTTGGTTTGTCTGGGCGTTCGAGGTAGCGAACGCGCATACGGAAGTTTCCGAGTGGAACTTCGTGTTCTGTTTTGCAACTTACACTACAAGAATGACAGCCTACACAACGGTCAAGATCGAGTAGCATGCCGGCACGTTTGCGTTGCTTTTTAAATTATGGACCTACTTGATCCCAAGGTAGAGGTTATCTGTTAGATGTGGATACGTAAAATCTACAAAAATTCAAAACTACGCATAAAAAATACTTTAAAATTGGTTACCTATGACAACGAAAGCACTTTCGTTTAACCTCTCCAGTTCTCGGCGCGGCGTTGGAAATCGGCTTCTAACCGAAGGTATTTTCCGGTAATGCTTTGTTGGAGGAGTGTTTCCCAAGCACTCGGGCTTTTTCCTCTGGAAGCTGGTTTGGTAAGGTGAGAGAGGTCGGAGATGCCGATAATGCGCTGGGCGTAATGTTTGGGATCTGTGGCGTATTTGGCGACGTCGTTCAGATAGCTTTGTATGAGTGCTAAGCCATTGAATAGCTCGGCAATAGTGATTTTTTGGAAACTTATCAGAGAGTCCGAGACGTTTGATTTTTCGTGTTGGGTTGGGCGCAAATCGAGCTGAGTCAGACTTTCACTGACGTGACCAACAGCTTCCAGTAATTCTGGGGAAATGTGTTCGGAAGACAGGAGTTTAGACAGATGATTTCTCAGTGCTGTAACGCTGGTCCAGATTGGCAGGTCGATATAGGTCTCAAACAGTTGGCTGCAGAGGTTGCTCCCTAGTTTTTCTAGCTGAAATTCGGGAATATCCTGAGCAACTAAGTTGGGGTTTAGAGCAAACATTGAGCTGAGTTGCGCAAGAATGGGCTGCATCATGGTTTTATATCCCGGAAAGGTGCGACCACGACCATCGATCTTGGCTCGCTCTGCACGCTGGACATAGGTATCTACAGCTTTGGCAATTGGGTCAGCTGATTGCATAGCGCTGGCAGGCTTGAGTGCGTAAAGGATAGTGAGTTGATCAAAAGTAGCGTATGAAAGTGCTTCAGCGCCGTACTTCTGGATTAACTGCCACGCCGATTGTTGGGCTTCACGTAGATCGCCACCTTTAGCATGTTGTGATGGATGGACATCAGTTTTTTTCAGCTGTAAGGCATTGTTGGTTTCAAAAAACTGAATGACTTCTGGGGAAGCACCGTTGATACTGCCATCAGTGTCATAGGATTTCAAATCGCCGTAGTAACCGAGAATGAGCTTGGCGAAGCGTGGGTCCGGATTTGGTTGGCCGCTGCGGTTGAGGTAGCGGTCGGCGAGTGTGTCTGCAAAAGGATCGTTGCTGATGGCAAGATTCGAGATCGCTTGTTTACAGCAAATATCGGCAGTAGGCGTCACCAGTAGTGGAAGCCCTGCATCTTTGCAAACACGTTTTAACTCACGGATAAAGAGATCCACAATGGTGGAAAAATTATAAAGATCGCCGTCTTCATCTGATGTCTTATTGGATGATTGGTGTTTTGCACGAATGGCAGACTCTTGTTGCTTAAGATCCTGAATAACAAATGGCATGGCTCCACCTGGAACGCCGGCAGCACAGAGTTGCTCTTTGAGTTCTTGTGGGATTGCGATATCTTTTCGGTCGGGGTGATTCCCCCATATTCTACTGATAACGTCAGAAAGATGACGGTAAGAAGTATGATCTTTTATCATGCTGGGGGCAACCGCTGATAATGCATGGTGAGCTGACCCACCGGCGATAACGCCTTCGCACGTCTCAATCGCATGGATCTGATACTCCGTAGCCTTTGCGATAGCGGCTTGTGATTTTTCTGCATTCGTTGAGTGGCAATGCAGAGTGAGTGGTATGTTTGCTGGTTTTAGAATTTCTTGTAATGCTGGAACGAGTGTTGCAATACGCTCGGCAGTGAGTTGCCCGGACATATCTTTGATGGCAATGGCATTGTAACCAGCGTCAAGAAGTGTCCGAGTGTAGCTGCAAAAGTAGTCATCAGTATATCGCGCTGGGGCATCAGCATAGTGACAGAAACATATGGCACCCTCGAGCACGATACCTTGGGCATTTTTGATCGACTCTGGAAGCTCTAGATTTTCGATATCGTTGAGAGCATCAAAGAAGCGGATTTTGGTGATTCCGTGTTTAACGAATTCCTTAAGCGTAATTTCTACGACATCTTTATCATAATGGCGGAAACCAAGTGCATTAGCACCGCGAAAAAGCATTTGCAGTTCAAAGTGGTCGATCTCAGGAGATGACTTAACGGCATGGCTAACTGCGCTGAGAATGGTAAAAGGATTGTAACCACGGCCAATGGCGATTTGAAAACTTTGTCCGCCAGCGATCTCAGCTCCATCGAATCCCGCCTTTGCTGAGGCGGCAATGACTTTTGCAAAATCACGCGGCTCGAAAATCCAGTCGGCTGCATCTAGAGTAGACTGCTGGCCATCTCGCAGGGTTAGGTTGATTAGCATAGGTGAGGACGATACGCTCATGCGCTGAGCATTCGGTAATCATCGTCTCTGAGCAAGCGTGAACTGCATCAAGCTTACTTGAATTCGTAAATTTCGAAGGTGTTTTCTTTTTTGGGGAAAATGGAGAGAAAGCTATCACCCCGCTTAATGATCAAGCCGGCTGAATCTCGAGACGTATCATTGAGGCCTTTGAACCCACTGTATGTCAGCGTGGCGTCGTCATTGACGCTCCATGCACCAAGAAAGACCAGCGTTGTATCCTTATCCTGAAAAATACTACCGTTTTTGCGTTGTGAGCCACTCGTTTTCTTAAAAATAACACCTTCATCTGTTTGTTTAAACCAACAATTGAAATAAGGATAGTTAAACACACCGTGTTTTGTGATTTGTATTGAGCGAACTTTTTTTAGTTTAAGGAGGTTCTTGGGCACAAGTTTGGCGGGATTACCTGATACTAGGTCCTTGAGGCGTTTTAATACGGCTTTCTCTTTATTACTGAGTTCATCTAATGATGCAGTATTTTGTATGAACAAGTTGGCTGCATCGCTGATGTTTTCATCATTGGGAGTGAGATTAATTTTCCATTCTTTCCCAGCTTCTTTTCCCTGAGCGATGACACACACAGACATGCTAAATAAAAGGAGAATTGAATTTATCATAATGTTTAACATAGAGGGCTATCTAAAATTGAGCAATCATCAATCTTAATACTCTTTTCTGCTCTACGAGATAGGATCTGGCAGTCTGTTGGCTCGGATAAAGTCTTGATTCTTACATCTTTCCTTTTAAATCTGCTGCCTGATGCCGAAGGTATTTATTAAGACATACGGATGACAGATGAACGAACGCGACTCTGAGCAGGTTGCTCAGATGTTTGTGGAGGGTGGGTACACGGTTACTCCGGAGGAAAAGGATGCAGATGCCATCCTTGTAAACACCTGTAGTGTGCGTGATCAGGCGGAGCAGAAGGCGCTTGGCAAAATGGGTATTATGGGGAGGCACCGGAGGCGGAAACCGCATGTCGTCTTCGGTTACATGGGCTGCATGGCGCAGAGCCGGGGACAAGAGCTACTAAAGAATATTGCACACCTTGATGTCGTAGTGGGAACGCAGAAATACCATAAGGTTTTTGAATATGTAGATAACATTTTAAGTAAGCGCATGGAAATGCGGATGGATGACCCCTCTTTGTCTCTATCGGGGGAGAGTGTCTGTGATACTGCTGAGGAGAAAGACTCACAGAACACAATCCGCGACCATATTACGCAAGAGAACCAAACAACTGCTTTTGTTTCTATTATGCAGGGTTGCAACATGCGCTGTTCGTTCTGTATTGTCCCTGATACGCGAGGAAAAGAGCGCGGCCGTCCGATACTAGATATCGTTGAAGAATGCAAAAAACTCGTTACCAAGGGGGTAAAGGAAGTCACCTTATTAGGGCAGATAGTTAACCTCTATGGACGTACCGAGTTTGAAAAGGTCGACGGAAAAAGTCCGTTCGTGCAGCTGCTTGAAGCGGTGCATGAGATCGATGGCTTGGAGCGTATCCGCTTCACTTCGCCGCACCCGATTGGTTACCGCGCGGATCTCGTGGATGCCTTCACCTATTTACCAAAACTTTGCAGTCATATTCATTTTCCTATGCAGTCAGGATCTGACGCCATTCTAAAAAAGATGCGTCGTCCATACAAGCACGCCAAGTTTGTTGAGATTTGTCGCAACATGAAACAGGCTCGCCCAGATCTAGCGATCACCACAGACATTATTGTTGGATTTCCAGGTGAGACCGAGGACGATTTTAAGGCGACGATTGATACAGTCAAAGAATTAGAGTTCGATAATGCGTTTGTGTTCCGTTACTCAAAACGCCGAAACACGCCTGCTGCTGAAATGGAAGGGCAACTTCCTGAACGTGTTAAAGAGGAGCGTAACCAAGCGTTACTCGCAGTGGTGAATGAACTTGCGGTAAGAAAAAATAAAGCACTTGTCGGAACGTGGCAACAAGTGCTCTGTACTGGGTATTCCAAGACAAATAATTCTCGTTTGATGGGGCGCACGCCACAAAACAAGATTGTCATTTTTGAAGGTGATCATGACCGAATGAGTGGTGAGATATTTGACGTGCTAATTGAAGAAACTACGGGCTTTTCGCTCTATGGAACGGCGGTGCTCAAATAAGCCTTTTAACTGCCGGATTTCACCCTAGAGTTTCACCACAACATCCTTGTATCTATGCATCCTTACGAAAAAATAACTTTAAATACCGCCGGTTATATTTTGGCGGCGTGGTTGATTGGCTTGCACCTTTGGATGTTTCTTAAGCCGGCTGGGAGTAGAGATTTCTTTCAAAAACTACCACGTAACCGCTACCTAGGACCCTGGTTTATGGGGCTTGGCATGGCATGGTTTTGGCTACTCGTGGCGCCCGATGGCTTGGGGGTCTTAAGTAAGCTCCAGATGGATCTTGGCGACTTCAACCGTGCTAAAAACATTTTACGTATCGTAGTGCCGATA
>Ga0208970_1000330_pt1 | contig 16469 bp, 17 predicted proteins | sample AOAMet2_C49A8_35_2_FD_188078 | JGI IMG/M metagenome (GOLD analysis project Ga0208970, IMG submission 188078) | Ammonia-oxidizing marine microbial communities from Monterey Bay, California, USA - C0912_C49A8_35 (SPAdes) | ecosystem: Environmental > Aquatic > Marine > Intertidal zone | place...
ACCACCAGCATTGTCTGCAATTGGTCCAAAAGCATCAATACTAAGAACAATTCCTGCAAGACTCAACATGGCCATTGCAGTCAAAGAAGTTCCAAAAATACCATAAAGTACTGGATCTTCACCTTCAGGTGCTGCTGCAGATGAAATAGCATAAGATACGATAATTGCGACAACAAGTGCAATCATAAATGGTCCGGTGGATTGCATTCCTTTGATAATTCCCATTAAAGTTAATGATGCATATCCCCATTTTGCAGAATCTGCAATTTCCTTTACAGGACCTTTTTTGTAACTTGTATAGTTATCAGTAATTTTTTGAATGACAGGAACTAGTATCACACCAATAACAGTGGTTCCAAATAATGCATATGCAGTAGAAGATTGATCAATAAATTGTGTAATAAACACATAGTTTAATGCAATTGCAATAGCAGCTGAAACATAAAATGAACGATTGAGAGGTTTCATAACATCAGTTACACCTTTTGAACCAACAATGACAACTCCGATGATGGATGCAATCATTCCAGAAGAACCAATTAAAATTGGATAAAGGAAAAAGTTTGGTGCACCAATTAATGCTGCAATGAGTAGTGCTGCAAGTATTGTAACAATGTAAGATTCATAAACATCAGATCCCATTCCTGCTGCATCGCCAACATTGTCACCAACATTGTCTGCAATTGTTGCAGGATTACGAGGATCATCTTCAGGAATATTTGCTTCAACTTTTCCTACCAAGTCTGCACCCATATCTGCAGCCTTTGTGAAAATACCACCTCCAATTCTAATGAATAATGCGATAAGACTAGCACCAATTCCAACTCCAGCAATTGTAATTGGATCAGGGTAAATTAAGTACAAACCAGTAATTGCTAAAAGAGCCATTGCGGGAACTACCAAACCAACTGTAGCTCCACCTCTAAATGCCATAGCAAATGTCTTACCAAGACCGTCACCACTAAGATTTGCAGCTCTAACTGCTGCTTTTACTGTAATTTTTAATGAGATAACACCTGCAACTGCAGATAATGTTGCACCAACTGCAAATGCAATACCATTTGATGGTTGTAGGAATGCACCAATAATTACTGAAAGTGCAATTGCAACGGGAATAATAATTTTCATTTCACGTTTTAGAAATGCTGATGCGCCTTCTTTAACAGCGTTTGATATGTCCATCATTTCTTTAGTACCAGAAGGTTGTTTGGTTATCCAGACAACCAATCCACCTGCTACCAAAAAGGAAACAATTCCACAGACAAATGGAAGAATTTCAGCAAAATCCATAGTTATCTCCCATTTCCCATTTCTTATAAATATACATCAAAAAGAGGAATTCTCACTTCTTTTCTTATAGGGTGAAAATGTTTTGCCGCGAAGTCCTTGACGGACCAACTTATTGAATCGCTTTCCATGTGCAAGATAAGGAAATCGCATATGAATTAATTCATGAACAAGGGTATTTTCAAGAGTTTTCTCATCAGGAATTTTTCGAATATTAAGAAAAACCAAATTATGTTGTAGATATGAAACACCATAATATTTGTAAGCTGATGTACGACGACCTTCAGTCATTTCTCTAGGAGCATCAAGAACCTCTTTAGTAGATAATAAAATCACAGGTTCAGGAATAGAAAATCTCTGAGAATAAATTCCAACTTTTTCTAAAATTTGTAATTTAAGATCAGGATCTAATTTCATAGTTATTTGTGGAGCAATCCATGTTTATCTTGAAATGTCAATTGTTGTAAGCAAATGGTCAGCTTTTCGTTAACTCTTAAAAACAACCATTAATGAAAACTTACAAATTTCTCTAAGATAATTGGTTGATTTTGATTCGACAAATTATGAATAAAGAGGGTCAGAGGTTATGTGGGGTAATCACAAATCATACAGCCACCGTCTCATCACACCCCGATTATATCATTAAATCAAGTAGTGTTTGTGCTTTATTTCTAATTTCTGTAGTAATTTGTACTAAAACTAGTCCTTTATTGGGTTGACCATACAAAACAACTGAATTTTTTGGAGCATGTATACAGACAGGCAATACCAGTAAATCTTCTTCACCATTTACAATTAAACGAACAGGAGAAGACATATCAAATGCTTTTTTTATTATTTCAATACTTTCTAAAGTAATTTCAGCAGCAGGATTATCAATTTTTAGTTCACATTCATCTCCATGTTTTGGAAATTCTCGTTTTTGTCTTTTTTCAAAACCATCAATGATTTGTAATGATGGTATTATGTCATATTCAATCATTTTTTCAGTAGTTTTATCTCCAACAGTAATAATATAGGAATTGTTTGAAAGTTGTTTTTGAATATTTTCTTTATTGTCTTGACCAATAGGTAACAATAATCCTAAAGGAATTTTCAATTGTTCTCTTAGAGAAGCAGGTAATTTCACAATAATCAGATTAAGAAGAAGTATTCTCAGATGTAGGTGTATCGCTAATGGATTCAGACTCATTTGTCTCAGATGCCATTTCTTCCTGTAAGTTAGATGCTATAATACTACATTGGGCTGCAACATTTTTTGCACTAGTCCTAAATGCATCAGCACTTGGAGAATTAGTATCAGTACTCATGATAGGTTTTCCTAAATCAGATCCAGACATGATTCCATAATTTAATGGAATTTCACCTAAGAATGGAATTTTAAATTGTTCGCTAATTTTCTTAGCTCCACCATCACCAAAAATGTAATGTTTATCATCACAATTTGGACAAATGAAATGACTCATATTTTCAATTACACCAATGATTGGAACATTTAATTTTTCAAACATGGAGACTGCTTTAACAGCTACATTACTTGCAACATCTTGAGGAGTTGTAATAACAAGAATTCCTGTAATAGGAATTGTTTGTGCAAGAGTTAATGGAATATCTCCAGTACCAGGAGGAAGATCTACAATTAGATAATCTAATTCAGACCAATTAGTGTCAACCAAAAATTGTTTTAAAATTCCAGAAATAATAGGACCACGGTAAATTGCAGCTTGATTAGATTGGTCTGCAAAGAAACCAAAAGATACCACTTTCAATCCATTACAATCTGCAGGTTGAAGTTTATTATCTTCAACTTCCATAGAACCATCTTTCATTCCGAGCATTAATGGAATACTGGGTCCATAGATATCAGCATCAAGTAAACCAACTTTAGCTCCTGTTTGAGATAATGCTAAAGCTAAGTTCAATGAGACAGTAGACTTACCTACACCACCTTTTCCACTGGCAACTCCAATAATATTTTTGACAGTTGCCATTTGAGTATCAGCTTCAAGTGAACGACCTTCCATTACTTTAGCAGTTACATTCAAATCAAAATTTTTCAAGTCAGAAAGTTCAGCAATTACTTTTCTAACATCATCTTCAATCTCCACATTGAAAGGACATGCAGGAGTTGTTAATTCTAGAGTAAATTTAAGATCACCATCATTAAGTTCTAAATCCTTAATCATACCCATTGAAACAATATCTTTTTTCAAATCTGGATCAATGACAGTACTTAGTTTTTCAAGAACTTGATCTATACCAACCATTGCATCAAAAAATCAGGATACAATATTTAAAGATAAGTCAGAGATGGAAAAAAATTCTAATTTTTTTGAAAAATCATCAAAATCTTTAGATTTTGAAGTCAAATCACCCAAAGATTCATAAATTGAAATTCAAGAAAAACAAAACAGTGTTTTCTATATCTACCCTAGTTGATGTCGTTAGGATCCCTCCAAGCTTATTTGGAACTACGCTCAAAAAAGCAGCAGTAAACATCCTCAAGGAGAAATATGAGAGTATGATCAATGCAGAGTTAGGTTACATTATTATGATTTTAGATGCCAAAGTGGACGAAATGGGAAAAATGATTGCAGGAGACGGAGGAACATTCCATAAAGTACAATTTGAGGCACTTACATTTTATCCAAAATTACAAGAAATTGTTCAAGGTGAAATTGTAGACATTACAGACTTTGGAGCATTTGTTAGAATCGGTCCAACTGATGCATTACTACACTTATCACAAGTTATGGATGATTATCTAAAGAGTGATGTAAAGATGGGATTAATTTTAGCCAACCAAAGTGGTAGAACATTAAAAGTTGGTTCAACACTTCGTGCAAGAATTACTGCAGTATCATTAGGAAAAGCTGCTGCAATGGGTAAAATTGGTATTACTTGTAGACAACCATTCCTAGGTGCAGATGAATGGATTGAAGAAGAAATTAAAAAATCTGATGGTTCAAGTGAACCAACAAAAGAAGCAAAAGTAGAGGCCAATTAAAATGGCTCGAGAAATGGCATGCAGAAAATGTAAAAGAGTAACAACAGAAAAAGTTTGTCCGGCTTGTAAATCATCAGACTTAACACCAGATTGGAATGGAGTTGTACTTGTAGTGGATCCAACTAATTCAGAAATTTCAAAAACATTGGCAATTACTCAAAAAGGTAAGTATGCAATTAAAGTAACATAGAAAATTTCTAAATCTTTAAAATCACATTAACATTTAATCATAGTATTGTCATTTAATCCAAAAAAACAATTAGCACAATTTCTTGCCGAAGACATAGGTAAAGGAGACATTACAAGTGCCTTATTATCAAAAAAAATAATTTCAGTAAATATTATTTCAAGAGAAAAGGCCATTCTTGCAGGCTCAAAATATGCAAAAGAAATCTTTGCCCTAAAAGGATGTAAATCCAGAATTATAACTAAAGATGGCATAACAATCAAACCAAATCAAATAATTATGAAAGTTACAGGAAGTGCAGATAAAATTTTGACATGTGAAAGAACCGCATTAAACATCATAACAAGAATGAGCGGAATTGCAACACAAACAAATGAACTTGTTAAAAAAATTCCAAAAAAAACAAAATTGTATGCAACAAGAAAAACAGCACCAGGGCTAAGATATTTTGATAAAGAAGCTGTAGAAATTGGAGGAGGTAAAAAACACAGATTGAGATTAGACGAAATGGTAATGATCAAAGATAATCACATAGCTGTAGAACAGTCATTATTATCATTAATTAAAAAAACCAAAAAAAAATATAAGAAATTTGAAGTTGAAGTTGAAAATACACAGGATGCAGTTCTAGCAGCACAAGAAGGAGCAACAATAATTATGTTAGATAATTTCTCACCTGCCCAAATTAATAAAACAATAAAAGTTCTTAAAAATAAAAAATTACGAAAAAATGTTTTGTTGGAAGCATCAGGTGGAATTACTTCAAAAAACATATCAAAATACGGCAAAACAGATGTAGACATCATATCTATAGGAAGTATAACCAATGCAGTAAAAGGAATTGATGTTAGTTTAGAAATTTAAGAATTCAATTCAGATATCAAATTTAATACAGATTTATTTTTTGGATCAAGGTTTTGAATTTTCTTACAACATTCAAGTGCAATTGGATTTTCTTGTAATTTTTGATGAGAATATGCTTTTAAAAGTAAAACCTCAACGTCAGAATCTCCAGTTTCAAGACACCTATCAAAAAAGGATAAGGCAGTACGATGCCTGTTTTTCAAATAATAAATTCCTCCAATCGTAAATAAGGCATCATGATTGTAAGGAACCTTCTCCAGATAATCCAAGCCTAATTTTAGAGCTTCAGGGTATTTTTTTCCCTTTACAAGTTTTTTAAATTTTTTAAATTGATCAATATTTTTTTTGAATGCAATATCCTCAGGAGTTTTACTAAATAATCCAACCAAAACAATCACAGATTAACTAATTTCAAGCATTCTATCAATTGCTAAACGAGCTTTATCTGCAATTTTTTTAGGAACAGTGATAACATTTTTCTCATTCATCAAAGTATCATATACTTTTTCAAGAGTGATCATTTTCATATATTGACATTCTGCTTTTTCAGATGCTGGAATGAATGTCTTAGTAGGATTTTCTTTTTTCATTCTATACAAAATCCCAGTTTCAGTTGCAACAACAAAATTCTTAGATTTAGATTTACTTACATGATTTAACATACCTTCAGTTGAAAGAATTGAAACGACATTGTCATCATAACTACCATCAGCAACATCATACATCATAGGTGTTGTACAACTACATTCAGGATGAATAACAAATTCAGCATCTTTCATTGATTTTAATTTTTTAGTTACATCTTCAGGTGTGATTCCTGCATGTACATGACATTCACCAGCCCAGATATGCATATTTTTCCTTCCAGTCATTTTTGCAACATAAGAACCAAGAAACATATCAGGTAAAAATAAAATTTCTTTATCTTCAGGAATTGCTTTTACAACATTTACAGCATTAGATGAAGTACAACAATAATCAAGTTCAGATTTAATTTCAGCAGTAGTATTGACATAACCAACAGAAATTGCATTTGGATGTTGTTTTTTCCAATTTCGTAATTCTTCAACAGTAATTGAGTCAGACAAAGAACAACCAGCTTCTAAAGAAGGCAAAAGAACTCTTTTTTCAGGACTAATTATAGAAGCAGTTTCGGCCATAAAATGTACACCACAAAATAAAATTGTTTTTTGAGGAACAGTTGCAGCCAATCTAGATAATCCAAGCGAATCGCCAGTAAAATCAGCTATATCTTGGACATCAGGAATTTCATAATTATGAGCCAAAATTACCACGTCTTTTTCTTTTTTTAGACGCATAATCTCATTTTTTAGAAATGAAGTATCTTGAACTAACATTATCGAAAAAAATTGAAGATGTGTAGATTTAAAGAATATGAATGAGTCTATAATCTTCTACAGAGTCTCTAAAGTTGGCAAGTTTTGCCATCTATGTACCAATTTGAATATCATCTGAGCAATATTGCCTCAAGGTCTCAATGGCAGATAAAATAGCCAGTCTGCTAGTTTTTGGATTTTGGGAATCAGGAGTGTTTTCAATAGTGAAAGTCATCTTTCCAGATTTTCCTATTGCTTCAATATGATGAGTATTTTTATCAGTACCAGGATCAGCGATAATTTTTACAGATGTTTTGTCACTTCCGATTCCAGATAAAGATACAAGTGCTGCCACATTGATGTTTGCAGGAAATAATGAGACAGCGTCACGAGCAGTTCCCTCAAAAATTATTGTCGAAGAAGAAATAGAATCTAAATTAATTTCAGAAGTTTCAAAAAACTTTGCACCTTTTAAGGAACGAGGATGTTTTGTTGTTGTAATAGATACAGATTCTAATTCATGTTTAATTGATTTTAATCCATCCAATCCAGCAATTGCACCAGATGGAAGATAAATTGTTTTTTTGAAATGATCACATGCATCATACAAAATATCATAAATGGATTCATCCAATAATGCACCAACACTCATAATCATAAAATCCCGTTTGTTTTGTAAGATACTTAGTCCATCATCTCGTACAGCATTTTGAGAAGCTGCCTCAACTACAATGTTAACAGAATGAGAAGATAGTAAATGAGAATTTTCAACAATTTCAGGCTTATTATTTAATTTTGAAACAAGTGAAGTAGAGGCTTCTTTAGAATCATCATAGACATGAGTTAAGATTCCAGGAATTTTACCAGAATCAATTGCAAGTGCAATCTGAGTACCCATCACACCACATCCCAATAAACCAATTTTTTTCATATGATCACAATAGAAAAGTTCCATTAATTAATGATAGTTCAAAATAAGCAGATAATTCTACATGTCAATGGATGGTTTAATGGATCATCTTTGTCAAAGGTCAACACAACCTAAAGATTTTATTCAAACATACCAAGTAATGTTGTGCTCAATACAGTTTACAAAGATGCCATTATTAACAGAGAAAAAATGTTATCGATTCTAAAAGGTCCTAAATTTGAACAAATTTTGCAAAAAGCACAAGCAAATTGGAATGATTTTACGCCTACTAAGGAAGAAGTAACCACAGCTGGAATCGACAGTAGTTTCAACAATACTAAATTTCAAGGAATTGAATTATGGGCAACTACAGCAGTTTCAATAAAATCTGATGGGGATATTCTTGTTGATTTGCACGATTCAGGATTAGGCTCAGATACAGATCTTTCAAGAATTGCAAGTAAAATGGAAATTGATGCATGTGAAAAAACAATAGACGAAGTGGATTTAGTGTTAATGGATGGTTCACTTCACTCACAATTCATGACAAGACAATCAGCACTAGATGCACAAGTTGTTAGAACAATGAATAAGAAAAAGAATGTTATTTTTATTGCAAAAACATCAAACACAAAAAAACAATTTGAGAATTTAGGATCACTTGCAGGAGATATTTTTTACTATAATCATGTGACAAACGGTCCAGGTTTTAGTGAAATATTTGTAGAAAGAAATTATGGATTAGATAAAATAATCTCATCAACATTTGTAAGATTAAGTGATTCAACACCAATCATCAAATTAGAATTTTTAGGAGGAAAACATGATAATGATGAAGTGAAATCAGTAATGAATAAACTGTTTAAAACCAGTGTAGGCGGATATCCATATGCATTAAAGCTTGCACACAACAACTGTAAAATATCAGATAAAGAACTTGGAAAAATGGTTAGTTTGTTAGGATTGAGTAATGAAATTGGTTCAAGAGAGGTATTAGGATGAGTTTAGGGTTTGTAGTAGGAGAATCAAAACCTACATCAGTTACAGCAATCACATCACGATCATTATCAGTTGGAGAATATATCAAAATCAGTATTGATGAAGGAGAAATCTTAGGATTAGTTGAGAGGTCATCAGTGTCAAGTGCAGCATTTACAGATGTCAGAAATTTTCATGAAGCAGAAGAAAGTACAGAAATTGCAGACATCAACAAGAGAGATAAAACATTCACAGCACATATAGGAATTTTAGGATTTTTAGAGAATTTACGTAGGGGTCAGTCAATAATTCCTGCAATACCACCAATTCCAGGCACAGAAATTACACAACCAACAAATCAAGATTTAGAAGAAATTTTTAGTCCAAAAAAAGAAGGATGGTTAAAAATAGGTAATTTATTAAGAAATAAAAAAATTGAAGCTAAAATCAATCTAGATAGAATAGTTTCAAGACACCTAGGGATTTTAGCTATGACAGGAATGGGTAAAAGTAATCTAGTTTCATTAATTACAAAAAAAATATCAGAAGTTAAAGGAACAGTAATAATTTTTGATTATCACAACGATTACACAACACTAAACATTCCAAATGTGAATGTAATTGATGCAAAAATTAATCCAAGATTGCTTGAAGCAGATCAATTTTCAGAAGTATTAGAAATTAGAGAAAATGCAGATGTACAACAACGAGTATTAAGAATGTCATTTACTCAAGAGGTAAAAGAAGCAGGAGAGTTTTGGAATAAATTAGAATACGAAGTAGATTTACTTGTAAATTCAGAAGATAAAAAATTAAAAGAAATTAGAACATCAGCATATAGAGTGCAAGACATCATTGAAGATGCACAAAGAAGATTTGATGATATTTTGGATCCAGAAATTGGGAATCCAATGGACTACATTAAAGAAGGATGCACAAACATCATTAACATTTCAGAATTATCAGAAAAACAAGCAAATGTAGCAATGGGATTTTATTTGCAGCAATTACTAAAAGATAGAAAAAATGCAACTATAGCAAAACATGGAAAATCAAAGAAACAAAAAGATTACAAATTCTTTGAACCAGTTTTCATAATTCTTGAAGAAGCACATGTATTCATACCAAAAGATCACGATACTGCAGCAAAGTATTGGGCTGCAAAAATTGCCAGAGAAGGAAGAAAATTCGGAGTAGGTTTAGGAATAGTTTCTCAGAGACCACGCAGTGTGGACTTGAATATACTCAGCCAGATGGGCTCATTTGCAATTATGAAAATCATTCAAGAAGATGATCAAAGACAAATAGCCTCAGCAACAGAGTCAACCAGTCGTGAATTGATATCACAATTGACGTCATTAAACGTAGGAGATGCAGTTCTTGTGGGTCAATGGACGAATTTACCATCAATGGTTCATGTTGAAGAAGTCAAAGAAAAGAAAATGGGAGCAGATCAAAGTGCAACTAAAGCTTGGATAAAGGCAGATAAAATGAAAAATGTCGGAGTAGAATCTACACAAGGATTAGTTCAAAAAGATTTGTTATTAGACTAATGTTATTTTCACATATTTCAGATACACATTTGGGATTAGTTCAATATGGTTCCAATGAAAGAGAGCAAGATGTGTATGATGTTTTCAATCAAGCAATTGATAAATCAATTGAAGATAATGTAGATTTTGTAATTTTTGCAGGGGATATTTTTCATATGCCTAATCCAAATGGAACGGCAATAGTACAAATGGGAAATGCATTAAAAAGATTAAAAGAAAACAACATAGACTCATTTTTTATTTTAGGTGAACATGATATCAGTAGAATTAGAACAACACCCATTCCATACATCTATCACAATTTAGGATTTTCAAAATACATAGGTAATGGCAACCCAATAGAATACAAAGGAATAATGTTAGCAGGATTAGACAAAATTAGAAAAACAGAAATGTCTCAATATGAAAAAGTATTTTCAAATCTAGATAAAAGTGTAGAAAAATTTTCAGGTCATAAGATATTAGTATTACATCAAGGAATTACAGAATTTAATAAATTTGCAGGAGAGTTGCAATCAACAGATTTACCAAAAAATTTTACATATTACGCAATGGGGCATTTACATGATAAAGATATCAAACAATTCAATCATCTAAAAGGTCCAATTGCATATCCAGGTTCAATTGAATTAACAACTAGTGAAGGAATTAAGGATATCAAAAAAGGTTTTTTTGAAGTAGATATTTCAGGAGATGAAGCAGTACCAAAATGGATTGAATTAGACACTAGACCTCAATTTTCATTTAATACAGAATACAAAGAATTACCAAAAACAATTGATCAAATCATAGAAAAAATTAGTAATCTTACAAAAAAGCCAATTATTGAAGTAAAAATACAAGGCGAAGAGATAGAAACAGACCAAATTCAGGCACAAATTGCCAGATTAAATGCATTATCACTAAGATGTTTTTGGAAAATTACTACAAAACAAATATCAGATTCATCAGTATTTCTAGATAGACCAAGTGTAATTGAAGATGAAATGTTTAGACTTTCAGCAAAAACATTAGATTCAGAAAAAGATGCAGATTTTGCAATTAAAGAACTCCTACCAACACTGACAACAGATGGAATGAATGAAGCATTAGAGATAATTTTGCACGATTATGAGAAATTCAAAAAAGAGGAAGAACAATGATTACTTCAATTGAATTAGGGGATTTTTTAGCACATTCAGAAACAAAATTAGAGTTTGAAAAAGGAGTAACAATTTTTGTAGGAGAAAATGGTGCAGGAAAATCAAGTATCATAGATGGAATTACATTTTCATTATTTGGACAACATACAAGAAAATCAAACAAAGGATTGATTAAAAGAGGTTCAAACCAGGGTTATTCAAAAATAGAATTTTCAATAAATGGTAAACAATATGAAACAGTAAGAAAAATTAATAGTAAAGGGGGATTAGTTGCAACATTTTCTGAAATAACTAAGGAGGGCAGAGTAGAAATTGCAGCAGGAGAAAGAAAACAATTTGGAGAATCAATGACAGAGCAAGTAGAAAAAACAATAGGCATGGATTTTGAGAAATTAAAAATAGCATCAATTGTTCAACAAGGTGAATTAAATTCAATAATTAATGCAAAACCAAAAGAATTCAAAGAATTACTCAATGCCATAATTGGAATAGACAAATTAGATGTGGCATCTGAATCCATGAAAAAAGTTACAAAAGAATTTCGTGAAAAAATTAAAACAGATTTAGGATATGATGATACACATATTGAGATTTTAGAACGAGATCTTGAAAGATCACAACAGGAAATAAAAGAAGCAGAACCAGAAAAAAATCAATTAGAATTAAAACAAAAGCAGATTCACGAAGAATTAAAAAAATTGCAGAAAGAATTAGAAATCGAAACACCAAAAATTGACAAAATCAAGCAATTAGAATTACGAAAAGATGAGCTATTAAGATATGTTAAAGATACAATGAAAGAAATTCAGCAAAAAATTAGTGAAAATGAGCGTAAAATACGTGATTGTGAAGGGTGTTTTGATGAAATTAAACTAAAAGTTGATTTTGAGTCAAAAATCCAGAAAGTTGAAGAAGCAGTAGAGGACACATTAAGAAAAATTCAAGAAATGACAAGTCAAATTGCATCTTTAAAAGAAAAACAAATTCTTGCATCAAAATTACAATTAAAAGATAACAAATGTCCAGTGTGTGATTCAATTGTAGAAAAATTAAATCCATTTTTTCAAGAAGAACATATCAAAGAAGAGATAATCAAATTACAAGAAAATATCAAACTAAAAGAAAAAGAACGAGACATGTATACTCAAAAGAAGAAAGAGTTTTTGGAAAAAGTACAAAAAACAAGAGATGCTGAAGCAACTCTTAGAGCACATTCAATAAACACAAAAGAAGAATTAATGGAAATTCAAAAAGAGACTCAGATTCAAAAAATAAAATTACCAATGATAAACAATAATGATTTAAAAGAAATATCACAAATGGATGATCATTCGAAAGTGATTTTTGAAAATATTTTAAAATTAGAAGTAGATACAAAAGGATTCAGTGAAAAAGAATTTTTAAATCTTAAAAAGACAATATCAGAAAAACAAACCAGTTTATCTCAAATGGATCAACAGATAGGAGGAATTTTAGAAAAAATAGATAAAGCTAAAAGACAAATAGAAACAATTCAAAAAGTAATTTTAGAACTTAAAATAGTAAAAAAATATGTTTCAAAATTAGATAAAGTTCAAACAAATATTTTCAGCAGAGATGGTTCTGTTGCAACAAGCTTAAGATCATGGGCATTAAATTCAATTTCAGTTAAAGCTTCAGAATATCTATCATTTCTAAATACAAAAATTCAAAGAATTGCATTATCAGAAAAAGCTAGAGACGTATCAATTGCCTGTTATTCAAAAACAGAGGTTTTAGAATTAGAATCACTTAGTGGAGGGGAAAAAGTAAGCGTGGCATTAGCATTACGATTGGGAATGGCAAGTTTACTAGGCTCATCAAACCTAAATCTGATGATACTTGATGAACCAACAACACATCTTGATGCTGAGAGGAAGAAATCATTGGTTAGAGTATTATCTCAATTAACAGAAATTTCAAACTCACAAACACCAATGCAATTTTTAATCATCACTCACGATGCAGAAATTTTTGAAGATTCAAACGTTGAACAGATTTACAAATTTGAATCAAAAGAAGAAGGAAGTAAAGTTATTGCACTTTAAGAGATAATTTGACTTGATTTAACATAAATTTTAGAAATATAGATAATGATTCCCCCTCATGTTTTGAATTCCATTCCTTTACTAGTTGATCATAAAACTTCCATTCAGATTCATCTTTTTGTAAATGAGGCACCATCATTTCTTTAAAGCTAGTAAGATCCCAATCAGTAGGGCACATGATATCACTCATTTGTGATAACTCACCATTTTTGATTTCAAATGGATATGATTTGCACACACTTGGTTTGAAATCATTTACTGTACATCTAAAAATATCATCAGTTTCTTCAAGAAATTCACATGCTCCATTTTTTTGTTTTAAAGCAAGATCCACTAAACCTTCTTCCACTTTAATTCCAAGAGAATAATCTTTTGCACCAATTAACTCCAAAAAAGTTTCAGGTTTACATTTCAAACCATTTGAAAGTCGAAAAATATCATGGGCATTAACAAAAATTGTATATTCCTTACAACAATCAGTGTGACAATCAACACAAGGAAACTTTGGAAGTTTTTGAGTAGTAGATGACATGAATTATAAAAATAATTTTAAGTATTAAATGTGTAAAAATTACTCTACAATAATTGTTCCTTGCATCCAAGTATGGAGTAAACAATAGTATGGCACTTCACCAGAAGTTTCTGGAGTCCATTCAAAAGTATCATTTGCGCTCATAATACCAGTATCAAATGTTCCACTTGGAGAAGGCGTAAATCCATCAACAGAGCCTGCAGTAAACGAATGCATTGCTGCAGTTGAATCAGAATTAATCATCGTTACCATATCACCAACACTAACTGTAACAATGCTAGGAGTGTAACAATCTAATGATGCTTGACAATCCATACTCATACCAGAATTATCAGAAGTTTTTATTTCAGTGCTAGTTGCAGTTTGTGCTGCAACTACTGGAGTAATAGTAAATGTGGTTTCAACACCTTTAGGACCAAAGATATCATCACCGTGTCCTAAACCTTGAACAACAACTTGAATATCAATTACAGAATCAGTTAATGGGATACTTTCATGTACAGGATATTTTCCAGGGTGACGATGGGATGCAGGATCTGAAAGAATTGAATCAGAGTTTTGAGTAGCAAAAATATCATAATTAACATGATCAACAATATTTCCATCATCATCTCTAAATTCAACTTCAAGAACTAAAGCATCACCTACATTGCTAGTACTTGGTAAAAGATTAGGATTAACTGAAAGTTGATTTAGATTGTCTTCAATTTGAGCAATTTGAGTTTCAGGAATTATAACTTCACGAGATTCAGGTGTTTCATTTGGATCAGTAATAATTAGAGATAAAGATATTGCAACTAAAATTCCAACAACTGTAATTACACCATATGTAAGATTCATTTCATCCACCTGTTAATTTAGCAAATTTTTCATTCTTACTTAAAGTTTCCATAAATTCAATATTAGATAAAGCAACAACAGCAGATTCTACTACAGGTTCATCTGGATCGTTTAGTGCTTTTTGTAAAGCCTCTTTTGCATCTTTATTTCCAACTACACCCAAAGCAATTGCAGCTTCGTGACGTACAAACATGCTAGGATCATTTAGAGTGGAATCAATAAGCGGAGGTATAGCAGCAGAATAAGACATTTGACCAAGTGAAAAAGCAGCTTCGTGACGAACTAGTTCATTATCATCATTTTTCAAAACTTTGGCAATATGTGGAATTTTATCCTCACCACCAAAATCTACTAAAATGCATGTAGCTCTAGTGCGAACCACATAATCAGAATGATTCAAAAGAGAAACAAAGTAATCAACATCACTATTTTCATATTTTGATTCCATTTCTGCAAAAAGGGCCAATCGTTCATCAGTTACTGCTTGCAATTTACTGTAAAATTTTCTGTGTTCTATATTAGCCTACTTAAGAAAGAATTAGAAATTTCTAGAGGTATGTATTTATCGTAAAAAAATTAACTTGTGGTTATGGGCGTAAAGATAGGTGAAAAAGCACCAAACTTTGGAGTTTCAGATTGGGTGCAAGGTGCTCCAACGAATTTTGATCAAGAAAAAGATCACATTGTATTATTAGAAGTATTTCAAGTAAATTGTCCAGGATGTTTTATGGGTGCAATTCCAGATGCAATTAAAATTTATGAAAAATATAAGGATGAAGGAGTAAGAGTATTAGGGCTTGCAACAGCATTTGAAGATTTTGATAAAAATAATTTAGACAATTTGAAAATGCTTGTAGAAACAGGTGAAGTAGTAGGTGAAACAAAAAGTGCACTAGCACAGTATGGTCAATTACAAGAAGGAAGTAAATTATCTTTTAAAATTCCATTTCCAATAGGAATGGATAATTTAACAAAAAGTGCAGGAGAAATTACTCAAGAAAAAATATTAGAATTCATTTATCCACAAATACCAGAATTTGATTCACAACCAGAAGAATACAGAAATCAAATAATTCAAAGAGTCAAAGACCATATGAAATCAAAAGAATATTCTGCTGAAACATTTGAAAACTTTTCACTGCAAGGCACACCATCAGCAATATTAGTAGATAGAAAAGGAATTCTAAGAGATGTGTCATTTGGTCAAACAGGACACATTGATGGAATGATTCAGCAATTACTAAATGAAGATTAAACTAGTTTTTGTTTTTTAAAAATTTAATCACAACAAATATAGTAATAACAATTACAATTCCCCCTACAATCAACCAAATCAAATAATCATCAGAAAGTGTTTGATTGGATTGTCCATCAGGAGGTAAGAAATCATTATCAAGAGATTTAGATGAGTTATTTTCAATTGGGGCAATATCATCTAAACCAGACAAGTATTCAGTACCAATAATTTTAACTACATTGTTTCCTAAACCAGTAAAATTCATAGTTATGAAGCTAATTTTTTCATCAGATTGAACTTTAGGGAAAAATTCTTGATCATTTAGATAAAATCTAAAATCACCACTCAATAAAGTGGTGGGAATAATTATTTCACCAAGATTATTTTCTAATCCGCTATCAAGATAAAGAGTAAGTTGTTTGTTGTTTTTATCAAAATTATAATCAACTAAATCAAAATTTGCAGTTAGTACAACTTCAAAATCATGACCAGAAGTTTGAATATCAATTCGATTAATCAAACCAGTTGA
>Ga0208970_1000339_pt1 | contig 16100 bp, 14 predicted proteins | sample AOAMet2_C49A8_35_2_FD_188078 | JGI IMG/M metagenome (GOLD analysis project Ga0208970, IMG submission 188078) | Ammonia-oxidizing marine microbial communities from Monterey Bay, California, USA - C0912_C49A8_35 (SPAdes) | ecosystem: Environmental > Aquatic > Marine > Intertidal zone | place...
AAGTGGCCACATTTCGGACAATTTTAACATTGGTAAAGAAGTTGGAAATATTTTAAAAAGAAAAATTGGAAAAGATTTTTTCTAAGGTTCAAGTAAATGGTGTTAGCTTAATCTCGCAGGAATAACCTTACCAGGATTCATGATATTGTTAGGATCTAAGGCCATTTTTATGCTTCTCATCACTTCGATAGCATTTGGATCTTTGCGACGGGACATAGATGACAATTTAGCTAATCCAATTCCATGTTCTGCAGAAAAACTTCCTCCCAATTCTAATACTGTCTCTTCTATAACTTCTGTTACTTTCTCTCGATCTTCTAGGGTTCCCATTCCTTTTGTTTTGGGCTCCATCCACACGGTAAAATGCAAATTTCCATCTCCCAAATGAGAAACTGTTAAGGTTTCAGAATTTGGATTTAACGAATAAACTCTACTTTTTACAGTAGTTAAAAAATCATGTACCTTATCAATGGCCACCGAAACGTCACAAGCCACCGGTACTCCTTTCAACAGCCCTACTTCGTAAGCTCTTTCTCTTCTTTCCCACATTTCTGATCTTTGCGCTTCAGACTTGCAAATAACTGCATCTAAAATTTCACCTGATTTCAGCCAATCGGCAAATAAATTCTCTACCTTGGCCTCAATTGGGATATTTCCATTCTTATCTGGCATAGCATCTTCCTGCGACATCGCTCCAATTTCCAAGAAAACTGCATGTTTAGCTGGCTTCGTAAATGGTTGCCGCATATCTTCAAATCTTTCACAAAGCGCATTAAAATATTCTTCAGGCATATACTCAAATGCCTCAACACAATTATTGGTCATTTTATTAAGCTCGTTCAAAATAGGTAATGCATAAGTTAAGTCAGGTATTGAGATTATCGCAGTTGCATACGCTTTTGGTTTTGGGAACAATTTGACCACAGCAGCAGTGATAATTCCAAGCGTACCCTCTGCACCAATTAAAAGATGTTTCAGATTATAACCAGAATTATCTTTATGTAATTCCGACATCAAATCAACGATTTGTCCATTGGGCATAACTGCCTCAATTCCCAAGACAAGATCTCTGGTATTTCCATAACGCAAAACATTTGAACCACCTGCATTAGTAGCTAAATTTCCTCCAATCATAGCAGAACCACGAGCCCCAAAAAATAAGGGAAAAATCAAATCATATTTAGCAGCAGCATCATGCAGTTTAGATAGAATTACTCCTCCTTCAACAATCGCAATTCTTCCATCACTTCTAATTTCTCTAATATTATTCATACGATTCAATGATAAAATTATTGCATCGCCACCTTCACCAGCGAAACAACCACCTGCCAATCCTGTATTCCCTCCTTGAGGGATTATTGGCATTTTCAATTCATTTGCTAATTTTACAAGCTCACTAACTTGAGTAGTATTGAGAGGCCTAACAACCGCTAATGATGAACCATTATACTTACCACTTGGATCGATTTCATATTGTCCAAGACTTTCACCATAGAGCACATTTTCCGAACCGACTATTTTCTGCAATTCATTAATAGCATCCATGACAGTTCTCCAAATCAATCTTTTAAAACAATACCTAGCAAAGTCGTTTTAGTTCATAACATTTCATTAATTAATGCAATATTATATTTTCAAATTTCTACCTATTAAGTTTTACGATCCAGGGCTTACCAAAAATAAACTCTTCTACGTTTTTTCCAGATCCAATCCGATCTATCACGGCAAAAAGATTCTTTTCCCCTAGTGGTGTTAATACGCTATGCCAAACATTTTGTTTATAATTAATTCCCTGCTGACCATTGGTAATAAACGCTGATGGCCTTTCTGGCCGACCATTTTTATCTGGCGAAACTATCACTAGAAATGGTTCTACTGACATCGGGATGAAACATTGTGATCCCAATGGATGTCGCTCCATTAAGGATAATTCGAAAGGCAGTATATACTTTCTACTTGAAAAAATACTGATACCAGTTTTTCCGCCGTTAGATACTTGCAGTGATGCAAGGTTATTATGACGTTCACACATATTTTGGTTTATTAACAACGGATTATCTTTGGTTTCCACGACATCACCAAAATCCTTAAATTTTTTCGCTGTTAATTTTTCAATAATTATTTCTCTAATCATGATCACAGCTTTAGTTGTGGATGCCTATTCACATCTTTATATAGCAAATACCTAAACCGACCAGGTCCACCAGCATAGCAAGCCTGAGGACAAAAGGATCGTAACCACATGAAATCTCCAGCTTCAACCTCAATCCAATCTTCATTTAGACGATAAACTGCTTTACCCTCAAGCACGTAAAGACCATGCTCCATCACATGAGTTTCCTCAAAAGGTATTACACCACCAGGTTCAAAGTTAACAATATTGACATGACAATCATGACTTAAGTCATTTGGATCAACAAATTGAGTTGTTGACCAGATTCCATCTGTTTGATCCGACGTCAATCCACCTGGCAAAATTTCTTTTTCATTAGTAACAAATGAACCTGGCACATCAATACCATCAACTCGCTCGTAGTATTTTCGAATCCAATGAAAGCTAACAGTCTTTTTATATTTGTTGAATATCTTCCATTTCGATTCTGAGGACACATAAGCATAGCCACCTTCACTCATCTTATGGGTTACGCCATTCAACTCTAAGTCAAGCTCTCCGTCTGTAACAAATAATATACTCTCTGCATTTGGTTCAGGATCTGGCTCCACACTACCACCCTTTGGGCTAACTTCCATAATATATTGTGAAAATGTTTGAGCAAAGCCTGACATGGGTTTTGCAAGAACCCATGCCCTCGTATTTAGCCAATTTGGAAATCTTGAACTAACAATATCTGTAATTACCCCTTTGGGAATAAAAACATAAGCTTCTTTAAAAATGGCACGTCCAGTATGCATAATATTCTGCGAGGGAAGGCCTCCCTTAGGTGTAAAATAATCAGTCATGGTAGAATATCCTGTAATCTTATGTAAGCAATTCGTTCCACTTGAGCGCAAGCCCTATCAAATTCTAATTCTGTATCATTTTCCAAGCGATCTCTAAATAAATTTAATATCCCCTTTTTATCATAATCCCTTACAGCAACGATAAAAGGAAAACGATGCTTTTCAAAATATCTGTGATTTAAATTGGAAAAAATAGAAAATTCTTCTTCTGTAAGTTTGTCCAATTCTGCTGACTCTTGCTCCGAAGTACTTGCTTCAGTCAAATTATTTGAGATAAGCAATTTACCGGCTAAATCAGGATGAGCCTTCAGAACCTTCAGTTTTTTGATCTTACTTGCCGACCTAAAACTTCTAGATAGCGCCGAATGCATCCCTATCGCTGTATCGTGGGCAGGACCTAGTTCCAACTCAAATGCTCGTTCAGCTACCCAGCGCGAATTTTCAAAAATTCCTCCAAAGGCATTTAAAAACTCTGATCTAACCATTTGAGATGGGCGAGCAAGTGGTAGAGGTGGATTATTTTCGATCCAAAAATCTGCGATTTCTTCTCGTTTTGGAAACCAAACCTTTTCATGATCACGACAATAATCAATAAACCTACGTAAAGCTTGCGCACGCCCAGGCCTTCCTGCCAACCTGCAATGCAGTCCTATGTTCATGATCTTTGCCCGCCCATTGCGGCCTTCTTCATATAAGCAATCAAATGTATCTTTCAAGTAAGTAAAAAACTGATCTCCACTATTAAAACCTTGCAACGATGCAAACCTCATATCATTCACATCTAGGGTATAAGGAATTATTAATTGATCTAAGTTTTTATGAGATCTCCAGTAAGGCAAGTCATCATCGTATGCATCACTAACATATTTAAAGATCTTTTCTGAACTTACTAAATTCACAGTATTCATAGAGCATCTGCCAGTATACCATCCTTTGGGTTCCTTGCCTGTAACCTCTTTATGAAGCGCTATAGCTTTCCTTATCTGTTTACGCTCCTCCACAATTGACATATCTTTGTGCTCAATCCATTTTAATCCATGACTTGCAATTTCCCAATCCATATCATTCATAGCTGCAACTTGTTCAGGCGAACGCGCTAAAGCAGTAGCCACCCCAAAAACGGTCGGCCTAATATCAGCTTTTTGAAAAATGTTGGCCAACCTCCAAAATCCAACCCTCGAACCATATTCATAGATCGACTCCATATTCCAGTGACGCTGGTTTGGCCACGATGTAGCACCTATTATTTCAGATAAAAATGCTTCAGAACCTTTATCTCCATGAATAATATTGTTTTCACCACCTTCTTCATAATTTACCACAAACTGAACCGCGATCTTCGAGCCATTTGGCCAATGAAAATTTGGTATTCTTGGCCCATATCCCAACATGTTTCTCGGATAACGATTTTTCATCAAGTAAGTCCTAAATTATGATACGAATGTGTAACGCACGAATACTCAAAAAATTATCAAAATATTTTATATACTGATATCGAATTAACGATAAAGTCAGATTTATTTTTAATACCAAATATGCACTTACAATAACAGCTTATTTCCTTTTGATTAAAAACAAATCCTATATTCTCCAGTTTTGATGTCATTCCAATTTCTTATTGGTCCTTTTAATCGCTTTATTGCCATAGGATGTTTTCGGTCAAGCATATTATAACGCACTAATAACTCTGTTATTACAGCCTCTGAGGCACGCATGTTACCATCCTCTATTTTCAATGCGATACCTAGTTTCAACTCAGGAATTATTGCGATAAAAACAGCTTCTGCCCCAGTTTTCACAACCACTCTTTGATTCATTGCCAACATCAATTCAGTGCAAGCACGCCCTTCACCAGCAACTAAATGTGGATGCTCAAGCATAGCTTGAGTCAATTTATAAGTAGCTATAATCCTACTTGAAGAGCTAATTTCATTTGCTTCAGAAATGATAGCCATAGATTGAGCCAAACCATGCAAGGAACATGCAAAATTTGGAGCAGAACACCCATCAATAGCAGAATCCGCATTTGCAGTATGTGTCAAGTCTTCAAAACAGCTTTTAATGGCCTTCTGAACAGGATGATCTAATTGATTGTAATCTGGATCACCCTTTAAATGCTCTGATAATGTCAAAAAACCCACGTGCTTTCCAGAGCAATTATTATGGTATTGGCAGGGCTTGCAATTATTTTTTATTAATTCTCCATACGCTAGCGGATCACTAGGAAATTGCTTTCCACAATGTAAATCATTATCAGTTTTATCAATTGCATTAAGCCATTTTTTAATAATATTTGTATGTATTTCCGACCCCTGATGTGATGCACATGCCAATGCCAGATGCTCACTTTTCAAATTATAGTTTCTAGCAGCGCCACTTTCAACAAGGGGTATGGCTTGCAATATTTTGGAAGATGATCTTGGTAATGTTAGTCTATTTTGGTCACCCCAAGCTTCAATAATCTCGCCATTTGAGTTTGAAATAACCGCATGACCAAAATGTATTGATTCAACAAAATCACCTCTTAAGACCTCAACCATTGGGATAGCAAGTGACATAGAATTTCCTTAAATAGTAATTTTAAGTTAATAAAACATTCTAGGACTAGAATTACTAATTAAAATTGAGTTAAAGTATGATAATTATAAATTTCATCCATTATACTTAGTACATACGCAGCATTACAATATATAAAAAACAAGGCAGACTTTATTAATGAAAAGATATTTTAGTGTTTTAACGGTAATAACGATCCTTTTTGGAGTGCCAGCCATTTCAAAAACTTTTTCTACTAATCGTGTTGATTCCAAGCAAGATTGGTCTGTTTTTATAGAAAACAATCCAACTCAGTGTTGGATTGTTTCTGCCCCAAGTAGAACAAAGGCGTACAAAAATGGCAAATCAGTTAAAGTTAAGAGATCAGAGATTCAATTATTTGCCCTTTTTGAACCTGCAAAAAATATTTATGGGCAAATTTCTTTTACCAGTGGTTATCCATTTAAAAGTGGATCCTCAGTAAAAGTGTCAATTGGCTCTTCAGAACACATATTATCTCAAACAGATGGTGAATGGGCTTGGCCAAAATCCTCAAGAGAAAATGAAGAACTATTGAATTCTTTAAGACGGGGAGCAAAAGCACTAGTCTCGGGAGTTTCATCAAAAGGTACTACGACTAAAGATACTTTTAGCCTTTTAGGGTTCTCAGCTGCCTTTGGGGAAGCACAAAAACGGTGTGGCACGTAAATACATCTAATTGAATAAATAACCATAACAAAAATAAGGAATATATAGTTGGCATCACTGGCTCCTTTAATAAACGACGTGATTACAATTCCACGAAATGCAGCTATTGATCCCAAAGTAAACATTATCGGCCTTCCTAAGCTATTACTTTCAGAGCATTTGCTTAAAGCAGGTATTCAGGAAAAAAACTTAAATATGCGACTTAATCAAATATGGGGATGGTTGTATCAAAAAGGCGTAACAGATTTTTCAAAAATGAGTAATATCTCAAAAGAAATTCAAAGTTTAATTTCAGATTATTTTCAAATCAGCCTACCAGAAATAGTCAAGAAAAAGGTTTCAAAAGATGGAACAAGAAAGTATCTTTTAAGACTTTCTGGAGGACATGAAATTGAAACAGTTTTCATACCAGAAACCGATAGAGGAACATTATGTATTTCCAGCCAAGTGGGCTGTACATTAACCTGCTCATTTTGCCACACTGGCACACAAAAATTGGTAAGAAACTTAAATAGTGCTGAAATAATTGCTCAGGTTTTAATAGCAAGACATGATTTAGGCGAATGGCCAACAGCAACAAATAATTTAGTTGGCCAATCAAGAAAATTGAGCAATATTGTTTTAATGGGGATGGGAGAGCCACTATATAATTTTGACTCAGTTAAAGATGCTATGAATATAGCTATGGATCCATCTGGAGTGGCGCTTTCGCGACGAAGAATTACGTTATCAACTAGTGGAGTAGTACCAGAAATTGCAAAAGTTGGTGAAGAAATCGGCTGTATGATGGCCATTTCGTTTCATGCCACAACAGATGAAGTCAGGAACAAACTTGTGCCAATCAATAAGAGGTGGAATATCAAGAAATTGCTCCAAGCATTACGTGATTATCCACGACTTTCCAACTCAGAAAGAATAACATTTGAATACGTAATGCTAGATAAAATTAATGATAGCGATGAAGACGCAAGACGTTTAATTGAATTAATAAAAGGTATTCCTGCAAAAATAAACTTAATACCTTTTAATGAATGGCCTGGCGCTCCATATAAACGTTCAAGCAATAATAGAATTAGAGCTTTTGCAGATATTATTCATAAGGCAGGCTATTCTAGCCCCATTAGAAAGCCACGAGGCGAAGACATAATGGCAGCATGCGGGCAGTTAAAATCAGAAACAGAAAGAGGCAGAAAATCAAAGGCACAAATTGCAAAAGAAACTGCTAATGAAAATCTATCACTGTAAAGGGTAAGGGTTAAAATTGAAAAAAAATCAAAAAATGCTTCTAAGGCGAGCTCTTGTAATAGGCCTTCTAAGCACCACAATATCTTCTTGCTCATCTTGGTTTAAAAAAAATGATGCCTTTGAAATTACCAGGATAGCTGTATTTAAAAAATCAAGAAAAATGTACCTCTACAGTAACAAAAAAGCAGTAAAAAGTTATAATATTGATCTAGGATTTGCCCCAATTGGAGATAAAAAAATTGAAGGCGATGGAAAAACTCCTGAGGGAAGGTATTACATCGATCGGAAAAATCCAAAGAGTGCGTATCATCTATCATTAGGTATTTCTTACCCAAATAAAAATGATAAAGCAGAAGCAAAGCAACTTGGAAAATCTCCTGGTAAGGATATTTTTATACATGGAAGAGAAGGTTTTTTTGGGAGACGCCCAAAAAAAGACTGGACCTGGGGATGTATTTCAGTTTCTAACTCAAATATTGAAGAAATATATGCCTTAGTAAAAATGGGAACGATTATTGATATTCTACCTTAAAACTATTTAGCAAAAATTTGCGTCCACCATATTTTACCATCTTCGGCTTGATACCAACTAATCCCCATAAAACCCGCCTGTTGACTCAAAATTATTGATCGAGTTTCAGAACTTTGCATCCATGCATCTAATGTGTCTAGATCACTCTCAAAAGATTCTGAAATGTTTTCTCCTACTAATTGACCAGAAAATCCAGATCTGGCCACCCTCTCGAATGGTGAAGAACCATCAGATCCAAAATGCCACGCTCTATCTTGATCATACATATCTTTAGAATGCTCCCGAGCAACTTTACTCAATTCTTCACTCAACGTGATTTGACGTAAGTTATTTTCAATCCTGTAATTGTTAACAGATTCCATCATTCTTATTGGAATTTTTTCACTTTTTGATTTTGAAATCCAATAAACTTGAGATGAACCATTTGCCAGCTCCATTGGATCCAAACAACCAGTCAAAGTAAATCCTATGAACAGTATTGAAAATAAACGAAACATTTCTTATCTCTCCAATTTGCACTAGGGCAAGCATTTGACACAATATGATATATAAATCAAACACTTAATGAAAAATATCAACTATTTTTAATTGTTTCAATTGTTATTCAATTATATTGGTAATATAAACACGGTGTTTCAGGGAACATTTACATGACGCAGAAAATTTCTAGAAGAGTATTTACTAAATCAGTCATTGCTGGCACAGCAACCCTTTCTTTTTCCCAGCCTTTATTAGCCCAAACAATTATTGAAGATGAAAAATTAGGTGAGGGGGTTGTGCGAAATATATCAAGCTTTAAAGCGCAAAATTGGTTCGAACACTTTGAAAACTTAGAAGATGGTGCGATTTTATGTGATACTACAAGTAGAGCGATTCACTTTTGGTCAGAGGATAAAGAAACTTATAAAATATATCCAACAAGTGTCCCTATTTCGGAAGAGCTTACAAAACTAGGACGCACAAAAATTGTACGAAAAGTCACTGGACCGAGCTGGCGGCCAACGCCGTCAATGTTGAAAAGCAATCCAGAATGGCCAGAGTTTGTACCACCTGGACCAGACAATCCATTGGGTACACACGCTTTGTATTTAAGTTGGCAATATTATCGAATACATGGCACCCACGATACAAGAAAGATTGGTCGTAGGTCATCTAATGGATGCATTGGCTTATATAATGAACATATCAGGGAATTATTTTCTTTGGTAAAAATTGGGACACAAGTACTATTAATTTAACTAGCTTTTTTTATTTGTTAGTAGTAGAGATTAAAGCAGGATTGCAAAACTATTATTTAACTGATTTAATTAGGTATCGAGTAAAGAATTATAATACCATGGCAAAAGCCTAAAAAATGGTCAAAATTGGAGAATAACATGAGAAAAATATTATTAGCAGCAGCATTTTCACTAGCAGCAACTTCACTTTCTGCTGGTTCTATGGCCACACCAGAAATGGAGGAGCCAGTAGTTTCCGCCTCTTCATCTTCCGGAACGCCTTTATTTATTTTGCTAGCCGTTTTGATCGCAGTTGGTGTAAGCAGATAAATCTGTAAAATCAATAAGGGGCTGCAACAAAATGCTGTCCCTTATATTACAATAAAAATAGATCTATTTGTTATTAAATTCTTGTTCAAATAGTGATTTTAATCCTGATTTATAATCTGGATATTTCAACGTTACTCCTAAATTATATTTAATCTTACTGTTTTTCACTCTTTTTGATTCCGCATAAAAACTTTTAGCCATTTCAGACATTTTAGCACTCAAAAAATCTTCTTCAGGAGGTAGATCTTTTTCCAATAATTTAGCTGCATAGCTCAAAACGTCCTCTGGAGGCGCTGCAAAATCATCACATACATTATAAATACCCTTTAAGTGTGGGTTATTTAATGAAGCAAACAAAACTTGGGCAATATCATCAACATGAATTCTGCTAAAAACTTGGTTCTTTTTTATTATTCTTCTTGCTGTTCCAGCCAAAACTTTTGAAAAAGGTCCCCTACCTAATCCATAAATTCCAGCTAATCTAAAAATACTTAAACATAACGAATTTTTTTTGCTAAGCTGTAACCACTGATTTTCGGCTACTAATCTGTTTGCACCTCTCTGAGTTGTTGGCTTTAATTCAGTGCTCTCATCGACCCAACCTCCTTTATGATCACCATAAACACCAGTTGTAGATAAATACCCTAACCATTTTAGGTTTTTAGACCGAACAATAATATCCCCGTATTGTTTAAAAATTGGGTCACCGGCACCATCTGGAGGGATTGAAAGTAATATATGTGTCGCATTAAAAATCTCATCTTCAAGGTTATCACCAGGCCAAATAAAAGTTGATATTTTACGCTGCCTCATCAATTGAGCCTTTTTAAGATTTCTTGTGGTGGCAGACAAAGTCCAATTGTTAATCGGTAATAAATTCTCTAGAGCCTGTGCTGAGTATCCATGACCAAAACTTAATAATTTATTTTTCATAACTTATTTAATCTTTCCACAGCCCATTTTGCAGCATCCTTTAACACATAGTTCGTATCTTTGAGGTAAGGCTCAATAATTGGGATAAAAGTTCTATCGTTAGAATTTCCAATTGCATATATCACGTTTCGGACAAATCTATTCCTACCTATCCTTTTGATTGGTGATTTACTAAAAAACGCTCGGAATTCTTGTTCAGACATAGTTACTAAATTTTTTAACTCAGGCTCCATCAACTCATCCCTTGGAAGGTATCCCATTTCACTCGCAACTTTTGCAAATTTATTCCATGGACATACTGCAAGGCAATCATCACAACCATAAATTCTATTTCCAATTAATGGTCGAAATTCTAGCTCAACTGGGCCTTCATGCTCAATGGTCAGATATGAGATACACCGCCTCGCATCTAATTTATATGGTTCTGGAAAAGCATTTGTTGGGCAAATGTCTAAGCAACTGGTGCAACTTCCACAGTGGTCATTCTCTGGATTATCACAGGGTAGAAGTAATGTGGTAAATATTGTCCCTAAAAAGAACCAATTACCAATTTCACGGCTAACCAAATTAGTATGCTTTCCCTGCCAACCAAGACCTGCTGCCTGTCCTAGTGGTTTCTCCATAACTGGAGCCGTATCAACAAAAACTTTTATTTCGGTGCCCTCTGTCTCTTTTATTAGCCATCGTCCAATTGATTTTAATCGTTTTTTTATTATTTCATGGTAATCACGGTTTCTAGCATAAACTGAAATAGATCCCTTATCTTTTTTGGACAACAGCGCCAGAGGGTCGACTTCAGGACTATAGCGATGAGCCATCATTATAATTGATTTAGCCTCTGGCCATAACTTTTTTGGATCAGATCTCCAAGTTTGTCTAGAGTATAGCCAGTCCATTTGGCCATGGTAATCGCTTTGCAAAAAACCTTGCAAATTTTTAGGCGCCTCTGGGATAGAGTCTGGCGAGCAAATCCGACATAGATCAAACCCTTCTTCTAGACATTTTTTTACTAACTTATTTTTAAGCCCATTCAAAAATCAAGATCCGCATAGTGGTTAGGCTGAGGAAATCCTGGCAAATGATCTGCAAGCAATGATCTAAATGCAGGACGCGATTTGATCTTGGCATACCAGTCCTTAACTAAGTGACTTCTATGCCAGTCAACATCACAACTATAATCAAGAACTGAAATATGTGCGGCTGCAGCAAAATCGGCTAGACTCATATCATTTCCCGCCAACCATTTTCTGCCCTCAAGCAACTTAGACATATAATCAATGTGAAATTTAATATTATGCATTCCCAATTTTACATTCTTGGCTTCTGGGAAACCAGCTCCAATTATTTTTTTTGTAATGCGCTCGTAAACTAATTTATGGGTTACTTCCCTATAAAATTTATCATCAAACCAAAACATTAATCGTCTAACCTCAGCACGATATTCATAATCCAGTGGCAATAATTCTGGAGATGGGTATTTTTCATTAATATACTCACAAATAGCTGCAGATTCAGCTAAGATTAAATTTTCTGTCTGTAGAACAGGAACTTGCCCTGCTGGATTCAAAACAAGGAAGTCACTTCTTTTCTCCCAATATTTTTCTTCAATTAATTCAAAATCTATTTTTTTTTCTGATAAAACCAATCTCACTTTTCTACAAAAAGGGGATAATGGTGCATGATAAAAACGAAACATTAATGAAGCCTTACAAAGTTAGGGTAATTTAGCCTTCGTATATAAGGAAGATCAATCATAAAAATAATTATTACTTAATATCTTCCAATATGAAGATTACAATCATTAAGTGCCTACTTTGGGTTGAGTCTCATTTAAGAAAATTGGAAAGCGTATTTGAGTTACCATTTCTTTTGGACATATTTGTAAAAAATATTCTTTTTCAGTTGACCAGTTGTCTAAAATATCTCTAGCAATGTTGCTACCAGTTTCCTTATTATGCTCTTCGATAAGAACCTTTAACTTTTCTAACCAATGGTCTGTTAAACTATCAGATATTAACAATGTTTCACTATTAATCTGCGCTTTTGAAAGCTCATACGGGTCATAAATATAGGCCATTCCGCCGGTCATACCTGCTCCAAAATTAGCTCCAATTGAACCAAGAATTACAGCAGTCCCACCTGTCATATACTCACACCCATTTGTGCCACAGCCTTCAACAACAACGTCAGCACCAGAATTTCGCACTGCAAAGCGTTCTCCTGCTCTTCCAGACGCAAAGAGTTTTCCATTGGTAGCACCATATAATACAGTATTTCCAATAATGGTATTTTCGCTAGCTACTAATGAAGAAGAAACGTCTGGTCTGACGGTGATAATACCTCCAGATAATCCCTTGCCTACATAATCATTAGACTCGCCGGTTACTTCAAGTTTTATACCAGATACTAGAAAAGCCCCCAAAGATTGACCAGTTGATCCCGCTAGTTTGAGAGTTAATTGATCTGATTGAAGTTTATTATTCATTCCAAACTTTCTCACAACATGATTAGAGGCCCGAGCACCAATTGTTCGGTCAGTGTTTTTCACCGTATACGACAGTTGCATTTTCTCACCAAATTCGAAAAATCTAGCAGCATCATTGATAATTTGAAAATCAAGTGTATCGTCGACCTCAGTCCTGTCTCTCAATCTGTTTAACTTGGCTTCTTTTGCTCCATCGACCATAATTAACATTGGATTCAGATCTAGGTCATCCAGATGGGCAGCCCCTCTACTAACTTGGTGTAAAAGATCTACACGCCCCACAATATCATCTAATGAAACCGCTCCTATTGTCGCAAGAATTTCTTGAACTTCCTGAGCGTAAAACGTTATTAAATTTACCACTTTTTCTGCTGATCCAGAAAATTTATCTCTAAGCTTTTCATCTTGTGTACAAACACCAACGGGGCAAGTGTTAGATTGGCACTGTCTGACCATTATGCATCCCATTGCAATTAATGCCGCACTTCCAATACCAAACTCTTCAGCACCCATCATTGCTGCAATCACAATATCACGCCCTGTCCGCAAGCCACCATCTGTTCGCAAAGTTATTCTGTCTCGCAAATTATTCATGGATAAGACTTGGTGAGCTTCAGTTAAGCCCATCTCCCAAGGCAGGCCTGCATATTTAATTGAAGTAGCAGGTGATGCGCCTGTTCCACCATTATGTCCTGAAATCAAAATGATGTCTGCTTTTGCCTTCGCCACCCCAGCAGCAATCGTTCCAACTCCACTTGCAGCCACTAATTTTACACTAACTTTACATAAAGGATTAATTTGTTTGAGATCATATATAAGTTGAGCCAAATCCTCTATGGAGTAGATATCATGGTGAGGAGGCGGTGAAATTAATGTTACTCCTTTAGTGCTATGTCTTAACCGTGCTATCAGATCAGTGACCTTTATGCCTGGTAATTGCCCACCTTCTCCTGGCTTCGCTCCTTGAGCTACTTTTATCTCTAGCTCCTCACATTGATTTAGATATTCTGCTGTCACCCCAAAACGACCAGATGCGACCTGTTTTATTTTTGCTGACGGATTATCACCATTAGGTTCAGGAGTGAAATGGTTTGGATCCTCCCCTCCCTCGCCACTATCAGATTTAGCCCCTATTCTATTCATCGCAATATTTAATGTTTTGTGAGCCTCAGGTGAAAGAGCACCTAAAGACATCCCTGGCGTAACAAAACGCTTTCGAATAGAAGTGATGCTTTCTACTTTATCTAATGGAACAGGATGTCCTAACGGTTTGATATCTAATAAATCTCTCAAATGAATGGGTGGATTTAACTGCATTTTTTTTGAGTATTTTTTCCACAAGTCAAAAGAGCCTTTTTGACATGCCATTTGCATTAAATGCATAGTTTGAGCTTCCCAGGCGTGTTTTTCACCACTACGCCGAGATTTATAAAAACCTCCAATAGGCAAAATATCTTGATCTTCGTTCCAAGCCTCTTTGTGAACCTCCAAAACTTTTTTCTGAATACCAGTAATTCCAATACCTGAAATTCGGCTCTGCATACCTGGAAAATACTCTGCAACCATTGATCGCGACAAACCAACAGCTTCAAAGTTTAGGCCGCCCCGATAGGAAGAGATAACTGATATGCCCATTTTAGCCATGATTTTTAGCAAACCTTGATCAATTGCTTCCTGATAACGCCTTATATTTTCTGTAATACTACCTGATAATAATTTCCGTGAAACCCGATCAGCAATACTATCCTGAGCTAAATAAGCATTTACTGTGGTGGCTCCAGATCCAATTAAAACAGCAAAATAATGTGCATCAAGACACTCTGCTGATTGCACATTCAAAGAACAAAATGTTCTTAATCCTCGTTTTGTTAACCATGAATGTACCGCAGATGTAGCTAATATCATAGGAACTGCGATCTTGTCAGCACTTTGCTGTTTGTCACTCAATATTAGATGACCTACGCCAGATCTAATGGCATCCTCCGCCTCCATTTTCAGTCTGTCTAAAGATTTAGAGAGAGCCAAGCGTTCTGAGTCCCCATCGAAGGTACAATCTATAGTAACAGCATCATCTCCAAAAATACCAAGCATCTTAGAAAATTTTGCATTACTGACAAAAGGACTATCCAAAACAAGTATTTCAGTTTGGCTACTGTCTTGGTCTAAGACGTTCTTTAAATTTCCAAACCTGGTCTTAAGACTCATCACGCGGTTTTCTCTTAAACTATCAATTGGTGGATTTGTTACTTGAGAAAAGTTTTGTCTAAAATAATGTGATAGTGGACGGTATTTTTTTGAAAGGACAGCTGACGGTGTATCATCACCCATTGAGGAAATTGCTTCTTTTCCATCCTCAGCCATAGGAGCTAGTATTGCCTCAAGTTCTTCCATCGAGTATCCAGCAGCCATTTGACGAGTACGCAACTCGCCACCTGAATAATATTGGGTCTCTTTTCCTTTTGTAACTTTTTCTAGATCAATAATTTTACTTGCCCAGTCATCAAATGGAGCAGAATCTACCAATTCATCTTTAAGTTCTTTATCGTGTAAAAGTATTTTTCTTTCCAAATCAACGGCGATCATTTCACCAGGGCCCAAGGCCCCTTTTTCAATAACGGTACTTTCATTAATTGGAACCATACCCGCTTCTGAACCAGCAATTAACAATCCATCTCCAGTAACGACATATCGCATCGGTCTTAGACCACTTCTATCCAATCCAGCCGCCACCCAACGTCCATCAGTCATAGCAAGAGCGGCTGGACCGTCCCAGGGCTCCATCACTGAATTGCAATAAGCATACATATTTTGCCATTTTTTTGGCATCTCGACTGTAAGCTTAGACCAACTCTCTGGAACCATCATTGTTTTTGCCATGGGTGCACTTCTTCCACCCCGAACCATCATTTCAAAGACAGAATCCAACGCAGCAGAATCTGACGAACCAGCTGAAATTATGGGCTTTATATCCTCCGCATAATTCCCAAAAGCCGCTCCTGCCATACGAATTTCATGGCTTTTCATCCAGTTCACATTGCCCTTAAAAGTATTTATTTCTCCATTGTGCGCGAGCATTCTAAATGGCTGAGCCAACCACCATTGAGGAAATGTGTTGGTTGAGTAACGCTGATGGTAAATTGCAAAAGTACTTTGA
>Ga0208970_1000342_pt1 | contig 15968 bp, 17 predicted proteins | sample AOAMet2_C49A8_35_2_FD_188078 | JGI IMG/M metagenome (GOLD analysis project Ga0208970, IMG submission 188078) | Ammonia-oxidizing marine microbial communities from Monterey Bay, California, USA - C0912_C49A8_35 (SPAdes) | ecosystem: Environmental > Aquatic > Marine > Intertidal zone | place...
GTCAGATATTGTTGATAAATCATACGCTGTATTCAGAAAAGATAACGTCGTGGATTTGGTTAAATGTGGTGATACTAAGATTTTAGAACTGTTTCATGGGCCAACACTTGCCTTTAAAGATATAGCAATGCAATTGTTAGGAAACTTCTATGAGCATTATTTAAAAAAAAATAATAAAAATATAAATGTTGTAGTTGCAACATCTGGAGACACGGGTGCTGCCGCAATAGATGCGATTAAGGGAAAAAAAAATATGAATATATTTGTTCTTCACCCTCATGAAAAAGTTTCACTCGTTCAAAGAAAACTAATGTCGACAGTTAAAGAAAAGAACGTCTTTAATATAGCGATTGAAGGTAACTTTGATGATTGCCAAAATTTAGTAAAATCAATGTTTGCAGATAAAGAATTTTCTAAATCAATAAATATGTCTGGAGTAAATTCAATAAATTGGGCAAGAATTATTGCACAAGCTGTATATTATTTTTATACATACTTCCAAGTACAAGACAAAAGGTCCATGAATTTTTCAGTACCGACAGGAAATTTTGGAGATGTATATGCTGGCTATCTATCAAAAAAAATGGGTTTACCAATAAACAAATTTATAGTTGCAACTAATAAAAATGATATTTTGCACAGAGCAATTTCTAATGGAAACTATGAGGCAGAAAGTGTGTCTGAAACCAACTCACCAAGTATGGATATTCAAATAGCTAGTAATTTTGAAAGATTAATTTATGATTTAAATAATTGTAATGATCATGAAACTACAAAAATCATGCATGGAATTAAAGAAAAAGGTAAATATATTATTTCAAAAGATAAAATGAAAAAGATAAATGAAGATTTTTTATCAGCAAGCATGAGTGAGAAAGAAATTTTAGATACTATTAAAGAAGTTCAAGTTAAATATGGCATTATACTAGATCCTCATAGCGCAATAGGGTTTGGATCTTTAAATAAAGTAAATTTAGAGGGTAATAATGTTGTTCTAGCTACTGCACACCCATGTAAGTTTCCTGAAGCTATAGATAAATCAATTGGAATCAAACCTGACTTACCTGATGAACTAAAGCATGTTATGGGTGAAAAAGAAAATTATGATATTATTTCAAATAATCTAAGTAAAACTCAACAATACATTAAGGAAAAAATATAATGAAATTAAAAGAAAATGAAACAATACCTAATTCTGAATTTTTTATAATGGAAGATGGAAATCCTGTTAAGAAAAATACTTTTGAGTTTTTTAAAGATAAGAGGGTAGTTTTATTTGGTTTACCAGGGGCTTACACATCAGTTTGTTCAGCTAAACATTTACCTGGTTATGTTGATAGCCATGATGAATACAAAGCAAAAGGTATAGATTTAATAGTCTGTATCTCAGTAAATGACCCATTTGTAATGGAAGCTTGGGGCAAGAGTCAAAATGTTACAGATAAAGTTTTGATGATGGCTGATCCATTTTTGAGTTTTACGAAAGCAATAGGTGCGGATGTTGATAAAAGTGCCCGAGGATTAGGCGTAAGATCAAATAGATACACAATGCTAATAGACAATCTTAAAGTAATTAAATTACAAGAAGAAAAAGATACTGGTGCGTGTGAAGTTTCGGCTGCACAAAATTTTTTAAATTTAGTTTAATTCTGCAGCTTGTTTAGCTAATAAATCAACTTCTTCATTTAGAGTATTTCCAGCATGAGCCTTAACCCATATCCATTTAATTTCATGAGATTTGTTTAATTCATAAAGCTGAGTCCAAAGCTCTTTGTTTTTTACAGGTTCTTTTTTAGAGGTTAACCAATTATTTTTTATCCATTTGTGCACCCAATCAGTAATACCTAATTTCACATATTGTGAGTCTGTATAAATTTCAATAGGTTGCTGTTCTTTTATTTCCTGAAGAGCTTTAATTGGAGCCATTAGCTCCATCTTATTATTAGTTGTGTCTTTAACGCTTCCACTAATTTTTTTAATTTCATCATTAATATTGATGATTGCAGCCCAACCTCCATTCCCAGGGTTTTTTAAGCAAGAACCGTCAGTATAAATTTTTATCATTATTTATAATAATCTTTGTAGTTATTTAGATTGTTATGGATAATTAGTTTTTGAAAATATTCGTTAGGTTCTTTGACCTGAATTAGTGCAGTTTTAGGAGTGTTAAAATAATCATAAATTCTAGTTAGCAGGTACCTTAAAGCTGCCCCTCTACATAATATATTTAATGCATCTTTCTCTTTTTTTGAGATAGTTCTTATAGTTTCATATCCATCAATTAAGTATTTAATTTTTTTATTATTCATTAAAAAAGAATTTCTTTTTTTATCAAAACATAAAGCATTTATACAAATTGCAATCTCATACATCAGGTAATCATTGCTTGAAAAATAAAAATCAATAAATCCAGAAAATTTATTTTTATTAAAAAAAATATTATCTATAAATAAATCTCCATGTATAATTCCACTTGGCAATTTTTTTGGCCATTGATTTTTAATATCTTTTAAGCACACATTAAGAGTTGGTTTTAGTTTTGGAGCTATTTTATTAGATGTAAATTTTATACTTTTTAATAAATCACTTAATTTATTAATAGACATAGAGTTTTGTCTATATAGCTTTATTTTAGATCCAACTTTGTGGAATTTTGCAATATTTTTTCCAATATCAAAACAATTTTTATAATTAAGAGTTGTCTTATCTTTTCCTTTTAAAAAAGTTACAATACTAGCGGGTTTATTTTGAATTCTGCTTAAGTGTTTATTAGTACTATTCTTTAACGGTTTTGGGCAAATAATTTTTTTTTGATTTAGTTTTTCCATTAAGTTCATAAAAAAAGGTAAATCTTTTTTCTGAACTCTTTTTTCAAAAATAGTTAAAATAAATTTTTTTGTATTTGTTTTTAGTAAGTAGTTTGTATTTTCTATTCCTTTTTTAATTCCTTCAGATTTTATTATTTTTCCTAATTTATAATCTCTACTTAGGGATAGAAGGTCTTTACTATTTATTTTAGTATATACAGCCATCTAATTTAATTTTGCAGGAACTTTAAAAACAATATTTTCTTTGATAATTTCAACTTCCTCAATTTTTATTTTAAAATTATCTTTTAATTTATTAATAAAATTTTCAACTAGAACTTCAGGCGCTGATGCACCAGAAGAAACACCGATTGTTTTACAATTTTGTATTTTTTCAAAAGGAATTTCACTTTCAGAGTGAATTAATTCAGCATGTGGGCAGCCAGTTTGTTCTGCTACCTCAACTAAACGAACTGAATTTGAGGAATTTCTACTTCCTAAAACAAAAAACATATCACATTGTTTGGCAATATTTTTAACAGCTGATTGACGATTGGTGGTTGCATAGCAAATATCCTCTTTAAATGGTTCTTTAATTTGTGGAAATTTTTTTTTAAGAGCTTTTATTATATTTTTAGTGTCATCAACTGACAGAGTTGTTTGAGTAACATATGCAATTTTTTTATTATTATCCAATTCATATAATTCAACATCATGCTCATCTTGAACCAAATCAATCGTATTTTCTGCTAATTGCCCCATAGTACCAATAACTTCTGGATGATTTTTATGACCTATAAGAACAATATGGTAACCAGCTTTGTGAAGGTTTTCTGCTTCTCTATGAACTTTTGAAACAAGAGGACAGGTAGCGTCTATGTATTCCATATTATAGCCATTAGCTTCTAGAGGTACTGATTTTGGTACACCGTGTGCAGAAAAAATTACTGGTCTAGTTTTATCTTTAATCTCCTCTAACTCTTCAACAAAAATTGCACCTATTGCCTTAAGACTATCCACTACATGTTTATTGTGTACTATTTCATGTCGCACATAAACTGGTGCACCATATTTTTTAATACTTTTTTTAACTATTTCTATTGCTCTTTCTACGCCAGCACAAAAACCTCTTGGAGCAGATAACAATACTTTAATTTCTCTATTTTTCATTTTTTTCTAAAAGATACTCAAGCAATATATGAGGAAAGGTTAAAGACGCCAAACCAATAAATATAACTTTTAATATTGCATCATTTAATTGGTAGAAATTAGAAAGGAAATATAAGCTTATAACATAAAAAATAGCAGTTAAAACTGTAAGTGGCATAGCTTTTTTTATAAAAGTTATAGCACCAACTTTAAAACTATTTTCATTAAGTTCTGTTATCAGTGAAATTGTATGTCGAAATGAATGTAGGAAACAAAAGTATACTGTAAAGGCAATTAGTGGAGTTAAAAAATAATTCAGAACAATAATTGAAAAAAAATCTAAAAATATCAAAATATTTATAATTTTAAAATCTTTCAAAAAGTAATAAATGCTAGATAGTAAAGAAATAGATAAAGCAAAAAGTAATATACTCTTATCTTCAATAAAGTTTAAGAATAAATAAAACTTTTCATTTTCTATTAAAAGTAATTTAAAAATATTAATTGTTTCAACGAAGTGAAACATTAACGGTGCAATTATTATTAGAGATCCTTTAAAGAAATAAAGAATTAGATTTGATATATTTTCATTATTTATCAAAAATTCTGTATCTTCTTTTCCAAAATGATATGAGGCAACTATTAAAAACAAAATAAGAGACACGGTTGGAAAAAATAACCAAAATATGATTATACCAATCCCAATAAGAGAATATATTAAATAAAAAAAATAAGATTTTTTTACATTATATAATTGGCTAAGTTTTTTACCTTTTTGATCGTCTAGCGCACCATGTGAAATTCCAATTGTAAGAATAAGAAATAAACATACCACTGGAGAGATAATTATGTTTTCGAATTGATTAGCAGCCAAAGCAATAAAGCATGAAAAAAGAAAAAAAATTATTGAATGATAGAAATTAATTTTATTTATCAGACTATGCATTTTATTTTAAAAGGGCTTTAATAAATAACCATTTTTTAGCTGTTTTAAGAATTATTAATAAATCTTGAAAAATATTACTCTTATTAGATAGAAATTTAATTACAGTTTCAGGAGAGTTATCAAACATTTTGAAAAATATATTTGGCATTTGATTGGCATGATTATTTAAAACTCTTAAAAATATCTTATCTAGAAATTGATATTTTTTTTTAATTTCATATCTTCTTATTTTATCAATATTATCAATATTTTCTCTTATGAATCTGCTGTGTTCTTGAATATTTAAAAAAGTGTACCCAGTACTTAATCTAGTCATATGTCCTGCGGTACCTATATTTATTTTGTTTTTTTCATTAATATTTGATGGATAAAAAAGTGGTATAGCACCATTTTCTTTATAATTAATTTTGTAATTTTTAATATTTAGGTGATTTTCAATGTAATTTTTTAATTGCCGATCATAATCCATTTCCAGATCATTATTCATTTTAGATAACCACGTAGTTTCAACCATAGCCTTATTTTTACTAAAAGGTAGTGTGTAAAAGAAATGAACACTTTCGTATTGTTGACAATCAAAGTCCATTAAATTCATGATCTTTTCATCAAAAACATCTTTAGTAGTCTCGATCTCAATACCCTTAAAGTGTTGCCAAAGTTTATTTTCTTTAGAATCTATTGATGGAACACTATTAAAAATTAAGGAGTTATTTAAGTTTACCTCATTAATATTTTTATAAAATTTGATATTATGATTCAGCTTCAGTGTAGAGTTTATTTTTTTATAGAATAGTCCACTATCAATTGATTGATAAGGTAGCTTATTACATTCTAAAAATTTAGTTTTATTGGGTATATTTATAGAAAAATTATCCCAACTTTTTTTAACACAATCTTCAAAATTATGACTTGTTGTTTTCCAGAAAGACCAAGTCTTATCTCTTTTGTACTCTAATCTAGGCTCAATAATTGCTAATGTTTTATTTTTGAGTTTATTATGAGTTTCTAATTCGTATGCCAAAGATAACCCAGCACAACCACCACCAATAATTATATAATCAAATTCTTTCATTTAAATCTATTTCCTCACTAATTAAAAAGTGTTCATTATTCATATAACCACTTTTTTGTTTTGTTACAAAAAGTGTTACTAAGTCAAATATAGAAAGAATGGTTTGATAGATTTTTGTAATATTATTTACATAAATCTTACCTGCTTTATTATAATTCTCTATATTCTTTGTTCTTAAAATTTTATCACCTATTTTCTTGTAAACTCTTCTTGCTACTAGTATTGCAAATCTAAACTTAAAGGGTATTTCTTTTATTGCTATAAAAGAGCTTTTATAAAATAAATCAGCTAAAGCCAAGGTCTCACTTATTGTCTTAAAATCATTCTTAATATAAAATCTATTAATCTTTGAGTCCTCCACAACATCTCTAGATATATTTGTTAGTTGCATTGCAATACCTAAATCTATGGCAGCTTTCATTGAATTGTCATCTTTAACATTTAAAATTTTTGCCATCATTAGACCTACTGTACCAGCAACTCTGTAAGAATAAATTAACAAATCTTTTTTATTATTTAATTGAACTTTTTTATTTAAATCTGATTCAACACCATTAAATAAATCTTCAATAATTTTTATTGAAATTAAATGATGATCCATAAGATCCCACATGTTCTTAATTATTATATTGCTATAGTTTTTATTAAGAAAATCATTTTTAAAAATTAATAGATTTTTTTTTTTAATATCTAATTCACCATCGTCATCTGCAATATTGTCTACAGTTCTACAAAAATCATATAAAGACGAACACTTTTGATAGGTTTTTTTTGGTAAAAAGAAACCAGCCCAATTAAATGACTTTGCGTAAATAGACAGGTAGTTTTTATTAGACATTATATAATCTTATCTAGAACTTTTGCTGAGGATAGCACACCAGGAACACCTGCACCAGGATGAGTTCCTGCACCGACAAAATACAAACCATCATAAATTTCTGATTTATTATGAAACCTAAAATATGCAGACTGTGTAAATTTGGGCTGAATCGAAAAACCTGATCCAAATTTGGTATTCAATTCATTTTCAAAATAATCTGGTGTTAAGTAAAAATCTTCAATAATATTTTCTCTAAGATTGGGTAGTAATGCTTTTTCCATTTTATCTATTACTAAATTCTTCATTTTTTCACCTTCAATTTTCCAATCAATTTTGGATTGATTGTTTGGGACGGGCACGAGAACATAAAAGCAATCATTTCCTTCAGGTGCCATTGATTTGTCTGTAGCTGATGGTCTATGTAGGTAATAGCTTATGTCATCATTTAATTTTTTATTATCAAAAATATCACTTAGATGTTCTTTATATTTATCACCAAACTTGATTGTGTGATGTTCAACATCTGGGTATGTTTTTTTTGTTCCAAAGTAGTAAACAAATAGACCCATAGAATACTGCATTCGATTTTGCTTCCATTTAAATAGAGAGCTTGTTTTATTTAGACTTAGAAGTTTTTCATATACAGCAGGAGGATCAGCATTGCATATTACATTATTTGAAAGTATTTCTTTTTGATTATCTAATTTTACTCCACTAATTTTTCCATTATTTGAAATTATTTCTGTCACCTCATGTCCTTTGATTAATTCAATTTCTTGTTCAATCATTAATTTTTCTAAGCCATTGATTATATTTCCAGTTCCACCCATTGAGTAATGAATACCCCATTTTTTTTCTAGATATAGAATTAATCCGTATATGGATGTTGTTGTAAAAGGGTTTCCACCAACTAATAGAGGATGCATACTTAGCATGCGTCTTAATTTTTCATTTTTTATATACGAAGAAACTAATGAATAAACTGATTTATAGCTTTTAAGCTTTAGTAAAGAGGGTAATTGCTTCATCATCACAAGAGGTTTATCAAATGGAACATCAGCTAGTTCTGTGAAGCCTTTATCAAATATTTTTTTTGTGAATTTTACAAGCTGCTCATAACCTTTTACATCTCCTTTGTTTATCTGCTCAATTTGCTTTTTCATTTGATCTTCATCTCCAGAATAATCAAATACACCTCCATCTTCATAAATAAATCTATACCAAGTTTTTAAAGGAGTGAGTTTTATGTAATCTTGAGACTTTTTATTAAATAAAGTGAAAAGCTCTTCAATTAGATAGGGTGCAGTAATTACTGTTGGTCCAGCATCAAAAGTAAAACCATTTTTTTTAAATACCCTGGCTCTTCCACCTAAGTCAGGATGTTTTTCAATTAAAGTTACTTTATGATTTTTAGCTCTTAATCTTAATGCTGCAGCTATACCACCAAATCCAGAACCAATGACAATAGATTTCATTGAGTTAATTTATAGTTTTTTTAAAAAATTGTAAGGTAATTATGAGCTTATTTTTTTTAAAGCTATTTTTGTTTCTTCAAGGTTTTTTTCAAAAAGACCATCAAGCTTTGATTTATCAACAGAAGTATTAATAATTTTTTTAACAGAATCAACAGCAATTTTAATTGAAACATCTTTTATTTCTTTAAGTGCAGCTTCTTTCATTTGTGAAATTTTATTTTCTGCTAAATTCTTTTTAATTTCTGAAGATTTATGAAATTTATCATTCATTTCAATTATAAGGTGATCACTATCTTTTTTAGCTTGTTGCAAAATATCATTGCTTACTGTTTGTGCAGTATCAAGTTTATTTTGAGCACTATCTAGTAAGACCTTTGCTTCTTGTCTTAGCTTTTCGCTTTCATCTATTTCATTTTTAATATCAAGGATAAGCTTATTTAAAAGTTCATTAATTTTTTGAGGTATTTTTAAATAAACTAAAGCTCCTATAAATATTAAAAAGGATATAGCTACCCAAAAAGTTGCATCAATTACCATAATATTCATCCATTTTTTTTCTTGAAAGATCCTCTACTATTGCAGAAATACTACTACTGTTAACTTCAGCTCCTATTAGTTCTTGCAGTAAGTCCGAGGAGGTCTCTTCAGCAATCTTCTTAATTTTTTCTGGTGCACTATCTCTGAAAGTTTTTATTTCATTCTCTGCTTTATTAACCTCTTCATCAATCTCTTTTTCTAGTGCTTCTTTTTTAACACCAATATCCTTCAGTACCTTTTCTCTAGCCTGTTTAAAATGGTTTTTTGCTTCATTTTTGCTAGACTGCACTATCTTTTCGTATTCTTCAATTTTTTGTTCACTTTCTTCTCTTTGCTTCTCCGCAGCCTCAATATTTTCTAAAATTTGAGATTTTCTAGTTTCTAGATTGGCACTTATTTTCGGAAGTATAAGTTTAGATAAAACAACATATAAAATTCCAAAAGTAATAATTAACCAAAAAATTTGAGAAACCCAAAACTCAGGATTTAATTGAGGCATTCCACCGCTTTCAGCTGCAAAAGCTTCCATAAAAAACAGGAAGCTTAAAAATATCGACTGAAAAAATATTTTTTTAATCATTAAATTTAAAATGCAAATAAAATAATTAACGCTACAACTAATCCAAATAGGCCAGTTGCTTCAGCTAAAGCAAAACCTAATAAAAGATTAGGAAATTGTTTTTGAGCTGCAGATGGGTTTCTCATTGCGCCAGAAAGGTAATTACCAAAGATAATTCCAATTCCAACACCGGCACCCGCTAGAGCTATTGCTGCTAGTCCTGCTCCGATCATTTTTGCTGCTTCTAATTCCATTATATCCTCCTTATGTTAGTTAATGGTGTAAATTTAATGCATCATTTAAGTAGATGCAGGTTAAGATTGCGAAAACATATGCTTGAAGAAAAGCAACTAGTATTTCCAAGCCAGTTAATGCAACCGAAAAACTCAGTGGAAGCCATCCACCAACTATTCCAAGGCTTATTACAAAGCCTCCGAAAACTTTCATCATAGTATGACCTGCCATCATGTTTGCAAATAAACGAACTGAAAGACTAACCGGTCTACTTAAGTAAGAAATTATTTCTATAACAACTATTAGTGGTAATAGTACAGCAGGCACTCCACTAGGTACAAATAACTTTAAATATCCCAAACCATGTTTCATAAATCCTATAATTGTTACACCTACAAAAATAAATGAAGCCAAGATAAAAGTAACAATGATATGGCTAGTTACTGTAAATGCATAAGGGATCATCCCAAACATATTACAGAATAGTACAAACATAAATATTGAGAAGATAAACGCAAAGTAGGGTTTTGCTTTTGATCCTGCGGTATCACTAATCATTTTGGAAACAAAAGTATAACTTAATTCAGAAAGAAGTTGCATCTTGCTAGGTAGTAAAGAATTTTTTTTTGACCCTAAATTAAAAACTAATAAGATTGCAAGTGAACTAATCACCATAAACAAACTTGCGTTTGTAAAAGAAATATCTATTGCTCCTAATTTAATTTCTGGTCCAATTCTATAAACTTCGAATTGGTTCATTGGGTTTGTAGCCATAATTTTTTAAGTCTATTTTTGCATATTTTTTGCAGATCTGAATACGTTTATAATTCCAGCAACAACACCTACAAAAAAAAATATTAATATTAACCAGGGCTTAGTACCAAAGGTCTTGTCTAAAATAAACCCTATAATTGTCCCAACTGCCACTGCGGACACTAATTCTGTACTTAATTTAAAGGCAGTTCCAATAGAAGAGGGTGCCTCTTCATTTTTATATAGATTTTTCTTAGAAAGCTTATTTTTTGCAATCTCCAAGCGAGTTTTAAGGCTATCTTTTGGCATTTAGATTGTTATGCAACCATACTCTCTGCTTTTTGTAAATCCACAGCAACAAGTTGGCTAATACCTTTTTCAGGCATTGTAACTCCATAAAGTCTATTCATTTTTGACATAGTTAGAGCGTGGTGAGTTACGATAATAAATTTAGTGTCAGTAATTTTAGTTAAGTCATCAAGAAGTCCACAAAATCTTGTTACGTTAGCATCATCTAGCGGAGCATCAACCTCATCTAAAACACAGATGGGAGATGGGTTGGTAAGGAACACAGCAAAAATAAGAGACAAGGCCGTTAAAGCTTGTTCACCACCAGATAGTAAAGTTATAGACTGAAGTCTTTTACCAGGAGGACTTACCAGCATTTCCAAACCAGCTTCAAGTGGGTCATCAGAGTCCACCAATTCTAGTTTTGCATTTCCACCGTTAAATAGTTTTGTATAAACTTCATTAAATTTTCTATTAACTTTTTCAAAAGCTTCTAATAGTCTTTCTCTTCCTTTTTGATTTAATTCATTAATACTTTCTTTTAATTTTATAATAGCAGACACAAGATCTTCTCTATCTTGTTCCATTTTTTTAATTTCAATTTCATATTTGTTTGTTTCTTCATCTGCTCTAAGATTAACTGATCCTAATTTTTCTCTTTCTCTTTTTTTCTCATCAAGAGCTTCTTCTTGTGCAACAGAGTCTGGTAAATTCTCAACACCATTTAAATTAGAATTTTCTAAAATATCATTTTCTTTAAGGTTAAGTTCAGAACTTACTCTTTCAAGTAAATCATCTTTTCGTTTTTTTAAACCCTCAACAGTTGCTCCTGAGCTTGCTTTTCTTTCCCTTATTTGAATAGATCTTTCTTGAACGTCATTTAACTCAAGTCTTAAAGAGTTTATCTTTTTATCTGTTTCTTCAATTATTTTTTCATTCTCAATTTTTTCATTTTGTGAAATTCTCAGACCCTCTGTAGCTTGACCTTTTTTTTCTGCTTGAGCCTTGGGTTGTTGGTCACGTTCATTTAATTGTGATAATAATTTATTTTTTCTTTCAGTTAATTCTGTTACCATTTTTTGTGAGTTTGAAAGTAAGTTTTTCCAACTTTCAACTTCTGATTCTATGGCTTTAATTCTTTCGTTTCTTTTTACAGACTCTTTTTTTATTGACTGATTTTTACTAAAGCTATCAGTATATTTTTCTTGCAATAATTTAATGTTTTCATTTTTTTCATTAATATTAGTAAGCTTCTTCTTACTATCCTCATCTTCAAGATTATTTAAAAAACTATCTATTTCTATCTGACATCGATCAAGTAGTGTAAGCGCTTGATTAATCTCATTGTTATTGATCAATTCTTTTGCTCTGGTAATTGTATTTTTAACATTTTGAATTGGTCCAATAGCAATATTGATATTTCCATCAGCAAAAATATTAATAATTTCATCAACAGATTTTTGCTCATCTTTTAATAGTTTTTTTGCCTTTTCAAGGTCTTCGTTTGATAATTTTTCTGTTTCAAAATATTTAGAATCTATTTCTATTAATTCTGCTTTCTCCTCTTTAAGCCTTCTTTCATTTGAATTGGCATCAATTACAATCCCTTTTTCTCTGTCTATATCTTCCTCGATAGTTTTTAAGGATTCTTTAATATTTTCAATTTCATCTTGAGTTCTAACATTTTCTTCATCTAAATTTTGTAGCTCTAAATTCAATCTTTGAATTTTGGATAAGTTTTCTATATTTTTTTCTCTTAATGGAGAAACTTTATCAGTTTCAGTTTTAATTAAACTTTCAAATTGAGCAATCTGTTGATTGAAGTTACTCACTTCTCCTTCAGCCTCATTGTTGATTTCATTCTCTATTCTAATTTCATTATCAATGTCTAATAATTTTAAATAATATAATCCTGCTTCAATTTTTTTTATTTCTTCAGATATAAGTTTGTATTTCGTTGCTTCTTCAGCTTGTTTCTGAAGGTTTGCCAATTGTTTTTCTTGTTGCTTTCTTAATTCATCAGCTCTTTTCAAGTTTGTCTCTGCAGCATTTAATCTAAGTTCAGCCTCATGCCTTCTAACATGTAATCCCGAAATATTAGCTGCCTCTTCCAAGATTGCACGCCTGTCTGTAGGCTTAGCAGTTACTAAGGCTCCAATACGCCCCTGACTAATCATTGATGGTGAATGAGCACCTGTAGATAAATCTGCAAAAAACATTTGAGCATCTCTAGCTCTAACTTCTTTATCATTTATATAAAATTTCGAACCTTTGTCTTTTTCAATTTTTCTTCTAACTTCTATATGATCTAAATCTTTATATTGCATTGGACCATCATGACTTGCGTTGTCTACACTAATAGAAACTTCTGCTATATTTTTAGAAGACTTATTAGATGTACCATTAAAGATGACATCTTCCATGCCTGAGCCACGCATACTCTTAGCTGAGGTTTCACCCATAACCCACCTTAAAGATTCTACAATATTAGATTTTCCACAACCGTTTGGACCAACGATGCCGGTTAAGCCATGCTCTATTAGAAAATTTGTTTTTTCAGCGAATGATTTAAATCCATTTAATTGGATTTTTTTAAACTCCATGGACTAACTTATATCAGTTTTTCCAGATATTTTTTTAAATTCTTATAATTTAGGGCTTTATCAAACTTTTTATCATTAATTATTATCGTAGGAGTAGCATTAACTTCAAATTTTTTTACCCCATCGATTCGATCATTTAAAACATAATCTTCTATAGATTTATCACTCAAGCATTTTTCAAAATCTACGTTTACACTTTCACTTTCTAAGAATTTTTTTAAATAACCTGTTGCTTCTTCTGGAGTTTTTCCTCTAGCCCATTTTTTTTGCCCAGAGTATAAAATATTCAAAATATTTGAATTACCATCATTATTACACTGAGCAATTTTTGACGCATTAAAAGCTGCTAAATCTAATGGAAAATGTCTAAATTCAATTTTTACTAATCCTTTATCAATAAAGTCCTTTTTAAGTTCAGGATATACATCTTTATGAAAATTTGCACAGTGACCACAAGTCAATGACTCGTAAGCAATTATTGTTATTTTAGCACTTTCTTCTCCTTCAGAAATTCTTTTGACCATTTCATTATCTGCAGCAAATGCTTTAGGGGCGAAGATTAAAAATATTATAAATAATGTTGAGGTTAGTTTTTTCATCGTTGTTTAAATAGTTTTGTTAATTCAAGTAATGATTTTTTAACTTTATCATTCTTAATACTATTTATCCTATCTGCATATTTAATATTTGTCACATGATTTTCATTAGTATCTAATTTTTTGAACTTTGTTTGAGCGTCATCAAAGCTTATGAATTTCAATTTCTCAACAACGGCATAACCAAAAAAACTATTCATTTTATCCATTATTATTTTTTTTGAATACTCTAAATCAATTTCATGCCCTCTCTTTACCATTATTTGAAGAGTGCTTACTCCAAATTTATTCGAATTTTTAAAGGATTTGGGATAGCATATCTGAAAAAGATCATCTCCAACTATGTACTTCCAGTTATTAAGTGTTTCAGAAAATATATGACCCTTTTTTTTGATAATTTTTTTAATGTTTTTTGGCAAAGTGTCTTTAAAAGACCTTAAGCCTTGAATAGTTTTAAACCTCTGCTTAGTATTATTTTTAAATTGCATATGACCAAATCCATACTAACAAAAAAAATTCTTTATTGGTACGATAATAATAAAAGATCACTCCCATGGAGAAAAAAGCTATCACAAGTTAAGCGAGAATATTACACGTTAGTAAGTGAATTTATGTTGCAGCAAACGCAGGTTGCAACTGTAATTCCATATTTCAATAATTTTATAAAAGATATTCCAGATATTAAATCTCTATCAAAAATTAAAGAACATAAGCTTTTAAAGTATTGGGAGGGCCTTGGTTATTATTCAAGAGTAAAAAACTTAAAAAAGACTGCACAAATATTAGAAAAAAATTTTAATAGAAGGTTACCAAGCACGATTGACGAATTAAAATTATTACCTGGAATAGGTGACTACACTTCTAATGCAATAATGGCAATTGCCTTTAACAAGCCATTTATTCCCTTAGATGGAAATATTGAAAGAGTAATTAAAAGATTATTAAATTTAAAATTACCCAATGAAATTACAAAAGATAATCTTGTTAAGAGTAAAAAAATATTAGGTAATTCAACTAGAGCAAGTGATTATGCGCAAGCACTAATGGAGCTAGGCGCATTGATTTGTCGACCTAAAAATCCCTTATGTCACCAATGTCCTTTAATTAAAAATTGTAAGTCTTTTAAAAAAAAAGATTTTGAAATAATAAAAGAAAGAAAAAAGAAGATTGATAAATTTTATTTGTTAGAAGTTTATAAAAAGAATAATAAATTTTTACTGATAAAAAATACTAAATTTAATTTTTTAAAGAATTTACAAATATTTCCCATGAAGCAAATATCCAAACCTGATAATTTAGCAAATGCTTTAAACTTCAAGATATCAAATATGAATATGAATGTAATAATCAAGTTTTCCAAGTTAAAGGGTGAAATTTCTAACTCTTCTTGGATTGATAGCTCTAAGCTTGAAGATTATACTTTGCCCACATTTACTAAAAAAATTTTTAATTATTTAAAAAAGATTTAATGAAAAATATAGCAATAATAGGAGCCGGTATTTCAGGTCTATATATTGCAAATCTTTTAAGTCAAAACTCTAATTATCAAGTCACAATTTATGAGAAAAATGGTTCTGTTAATTTGGAAAAAGGATATGGAATTCAACTTTCAATAAATAGCATCAAACTATTAAATCAAATAAATTTTCAAAAAATCAGGATAGAAGATAAATTTCACCCCAATAAACTAGATTTCTATTCTTTAAAAAATAATAAGAAAATATGTGATTTAGATATATCCATGTTTAACAGCACTGATACAAAATATACTACCTTACAGCGCTCTACTTTAATTAATTTCTTAAAAGATGGGCTTCATGAAAATATTATTCATTATAATAAAAAAGTTATAAAAATTAATGAAGAAGCTGAAAATAAAGAAGTTTCTTTTGAGGATGGTTCATCTGTTAAATGTGATTACTTAATTATCTCTGATGGAACTTTTTCAAAAACAAAATCATTAATTGCCAATAAAGAAATTAAACCAAAGTACTTTAACTCTATTGCCTTAAGAGCAACAATAGACCAGGATGCCCTTAAGGGTATTAACCCAGAGAATATATCTTTATTTTTAGGATCTAACTTACACTCAGTTTTTTATCCAGTTAATAGCAAAGGAGAGTTTAATT
>Ga0208970_1000386_pt1 | contig 14955 bp, 7 predicted proteins | sample AOAMet2_C49A8_35_2_FD_188078 | JGI IMG/M metagenome (GOLD analysis project Ga0208970, IMG submission 188078) | Ammonia-oxidizing marine microbial communities from Monterey Bay, California, USA - C0912_C49A8_35 (SPAdes) | ecosystem: Environmental > Aquatic > Marine > Intertidal zone | place...
CCCTCAATTAAATCAGTTTGGTTGTACTTTAATTGTTCTTGCAGAATGGAAATCGTCTATTTATGATGGGAAATATTTGAAATTAGTTACTTCTAATATCAGAAGAAATTCTCCTCTATGTTTGGACTCTAAAATTCATCATAATAATCTGATAAATAATATTCTGGCAAAAATTGAAGCAAATCATGCTGGAGTAGATGATGCTTTAATGTTAGATATAGATGGCTTTGTTTCTGAAACAAACGCCACCAATATCTTTATGATTAAAGATGGAATAGTATATACTCCTTTCCCAAAGGCATGTTTGCCAGGTATCACTAGACAAACAGTTATAGATATCTGTCAATCAAATAATATTCCAATAATTGAAAAAGATATCTCTGTAACAGAAATGTATAATGCTGATGAAGTTTTTTCTACAGGAACTATGGGAGAATTAGCAAGAGTAGAAGAAATTGACAAAAGAAAGATAGAAAATAAAGGAGACGTACTATCTAATCTACAGAATTTATTCAGAAAGTTAACAGAAAAAGATGGTGAAAAGATACCTTTCTAATCTGTTTTTTCTTTCTTTTTAGCAGAAGGCTTCTTCTTTTGTTTTACTAATTTCATAACTAGTTTGTCACCTTCTTTATTTAAATCTACTTTAATACTATCTCCCTCTGTAATATTGGAGTTGATTATTTCTTCTGCTAAAGGGTCTTCAAAATACTTTTGAATAGCTCTTTTAAGAGGTCTAGCTCCAAAATGATGGTCAAAGCCTTTGTCTGCGATAAAATCTTTTGCTTTTCCTGATATTTTTACAGAATAACCAATTTCCATGATTCTTTTCAAAATATCTTCCATTTCGATATCAATAATTTTATTAATATGTTCTTTCTTAAGACTATTAAAAACAATAACATCATCTATTCTGTTTAAGAATTCTGGAGCAAAACTTTTTGCAAGAGCCTTCTTTATAACACTCTTTGAATGATCATCCGTGTTATCTTTTCTAGAAGAAGTATTAAAACCAACACCTTGTCCGAAATCTTTTAATTGTCTAGATCCAATATTAGAAGTCATAATTATTATAGTATTCTTAAAGCTGACTTTTCTACCCATACTATCTGTAAGTTCTCCATCGTCTAAGGCTTGAAGTAAAATATTAAAAACATCCGGGTGAGCTTTCTCAATTTCATCTAACAATATAATAGAGTAGGGTTTTCTTCTTACCTTTTCAGTAAGTTGACCTCCTTCTTCATATCCAACATAGCCTGGAGGAGCTCCAATCAAACGAGAAACAGCAAATTTCTCCATATACTCACTCATATCTATTCTGATTAATGAATCTATAGAATCAAACATTTCTTCAGATAGAGATTTTGCAAGATGGGTTTTTCCAACTCCAGTAGGTCCTAAAAAAATAAAAGAACCAATTGGCTTGTTAGGATCCTTAAGTCCAACTCTGTTTCTTTTTATTGCTCTTACAATCATATTTATTGCATCATCCTGTCCAATAATCTTATTTTTCAGCTTGTCAGGCATTTTTACAAGCTTTTTACTTTCTCTAGTTGAAACTCTCTGAACAGGGATACCTGTCATCATTGCAACAACATTTTCTACATTTTCTTCTGTAACTACCTCTTTTTTGCTTTTTAGTTCTTTTTCCCATATATCTTTGGCATGAGAAAGTTTAGATTCAATAGATTTTTCCTTATCTCTAATTGTAGCAGCGTCTTCAAACTTTTGTTTGCTAATTGCTTCTTTTTTCTCTGATTTTATTTCGTCTAGATCTTTTTCTAAGTCCAAGATATTTTTTGGTACCTCAATATTTGTAATATGAACTCTAGAACCGGATTCGTCTAATGCGTCAATTGCCTTGTCTGGTGAATATCTATCATTCATATATCTATTAGTTAGGTAAACACAAGCTTCTATTGCTTCATCAGTATATTGTACATTATGATGATCTTCATACCTATCTTTAATGTTCTTTAGTATCTCTAGTGTTTCCTCAGTGGAGGTAGGTTCTACTAGAACTTTCTGGAATCTTCTTTCAAGAGCTCCGTCCTTCTCGATATTTTGTCTGTATTCATCTAAAGTTGTAGCTCCAATACATTGTAGTTCCCCTCTAGCTAATGCTGGCTTAAACATGTTAGATGCATCTAAAGACCCCGAAGCTCCTCCAGCTCCAACTAAAGTGTGAATTTCGTCAATGAATAAAATAATATCAGGATTGTCATTTAATTCGCTAATAATGCCCTTCATTCGTTCTTCAAACTGACCTCTATATTTCGTCCCCGCTACCAAAGCTGCTAAATCAAGCATTATTATTCTTTTATTAAATAATATTCTGGATACTTTTCTCTGAATAATTCTTAATGCTAATCCTTCAGCAATTGCAGATTTTCCAACTCCAGGTTCTCCAATCAAAATCGGGTTATTCTTTTTTCTTCTACTTAATATTTGAGAAACTCTCTCAATCTCTTTATGTCTACCTACAATAGGATCTAATTTATTTTCCTCAGCTAATAAAGTTAGATCTCTTCCGAAATTATCTAAAGTAGGAGTTTTACTTCTTTTACTTGAATGACGTACTTTCTCCTTACTAATATCTTCAAATAGATCATCATCATTTGTAGGGTCATTTCCTTCATCATTGTCATCATATTTATCATGAATACTAATATATGTTTCCAAAACATTATTATAATCAATCCTTAGTTTATCTAGAGTAGAATGAACAATATTATTTTTATCTCTTAAAATAGAAAGAAGTATATGTATTGTTTTTATTTCTTTCTCTTCAGTAGTTTGTAGTTCAATTAAGGATTTGTCTAAGATGTTTTTAGTTTGTTTAGTCAAACCTTTCTCTGTAGAGTGAAAGTCTAGAGTTTTGTTTTCTTTTACCGAAATAACTTCTTCAATAATTTTTCTTAAGTCACTCATTTCTAGTCCTAATGTATTAAGAGTTCTGACCGCAGTACCTTCTCCCTCTCTTATTATTCCTAATATTAAGTGTTCTACTCCAATTTTTTCATCTCCAAGTCGCAAAGCTTCTTCATTTACGTACTCCAAAACTACCTTCATTCTTTCTGAAAATTTTCCGTTCATAATTGTAATTTTTAATTGTTAATATTACACTGCAATAATTAGGTATTTTTTTATACATCTAATCAAGTATATACATTTATTTTTTCAACAAAAATTGTTCATAACTTAAATGTATATTGAAAGAGTGTTTCCTGTATTAAAATACGGAGTTTTTGTAGATTTGTTTCTTTAATTAAAATTAATAAAATGCAAGAAGGAGAAAAGATTATTCCTATTAATATTGAGGAAGAAATGAAGTCAAAGTACATTGATTATTCAATGTCAGTTATTGTTTCAAGAGCTTTACCAGATGTAAGAGATGGTTTAAAACCAGTTCATAGAAGAATTTTGTTTGGTATGCATGAGTTAGGTGTAAAATCTAGCTCATCTTATAAAAAATCTGCTAGAATTGTTGGGGAAGTTCTTGGTAAATTTCATCCTCATGGAGACACCGCTGTATATGACGCTATGGTTCGTATGGCACAAGAATGGTCAATGAGATACCAATTAGTTGATGGACAAGGTAACTTTGGATCGATAGATGGAGACAATCCTGCGGCTATGAGATATACTGAAGCTAGAATGAGAAAAACAGCTGAAGATTTACTTTTAGATATAGATAAAGACACTATAGATTGGCAAAATAATTTTGACGATTCCTTAAAAGAGCCTACAGTGTTACCTTCTAGGTTACCTAATTTACTCCTAAATGGAGGTACGGGTATTGCAGTTGGAATGGCTACAAACATGCCTCCACATAATTTAACAGAAGTGGTAGAAGGAACTATTGCCTATATTGAGAAAAGAGGTGATATTGAAATATCAGATTTGATGGAATATGTAAAAGCTCCAGATTTTCCAACTGGAGGAACAATTTATGGTTACGATGGAGTTCGTTCAGCTTTTGAGACTGGAAGAGGTAGAGTTGTAATGAGAGGTAAAGTTAGATTTGAAGAACATGGTCAAAGGGAAAGAATTATTGTCGAAGAAATCCCTTTTATGGTTAATAAATCAGATATGATTAAAAAGACAGCTGATTTAGTAAATAGCAAGAAAATTGAGGGAATATCTGATATTAGAGATGAATCAGATAGAACAGGAATGAGAATAGTTTATGAACTAAAAAGAGATTCTATACCAAATATTGTATTAAACAAACTATATAAATACACTCAGTTGCAATCTTCATTTAGTGTCAATAATATTGCTTTAGTCAAAGGAAGACCAAAGATGTTAAACTTGAAAGAGATTATAGGTCATTTTGTAGATCACAGACATGAAGTGTTGGTTAGGAGAACTAAATTTGAATTAACTCAAGCTGAGAAAAGAGCTCATATTCTAGAAGGGTTACTTATTGCATTAGATAATCTAGACGCTGTAATAAAATTAATTAGATCATCACAAACCCCTGAAGATGCAAAAAATGGTTTGATTAGTAATTTTTCTTTATCTGAAATTCAATCTAAAGCTATTCTAGATTTACGACTCCAAAAACTTACTGGATTAGAAACAGTAAAAATAAAAGATGAGCATGCTGAGATCATGGAAAGGATTAAGGGGTTTCAAGAAATCCTATCAAATGAAGATTTGAGATTTTCATTGTTAGTAGATGATTTAAAAGAAGTAAAAGAAAAGTATGGAGATGAAAGAAGATCAAATATTGAATATTCTTCATCTGAAGTAAGTATTGAAGATATGATTCCAAATGAAGAGGTTTTAATTACAATTTCTCATTTAGGTTATATTAAACGAACATCTTTGTCAGAATACAGATCACAAGGTAGAGGAGGAGTTGGAAGTAAAGGGGCTACTACTAGAGATGAGGATTTTGTAGAAGAAATGGTAATGGCGAACAACCATGATTATATGCTGTTTTTTACTGAGCAAGGAAAATGTTTCTGGCTTAAGGTATATGAAATTCCAGAAGGAAGTAAAACGTCAAAAGGTAGAGCTATTCAGAATTTAATTAATATTCCATCTGATGATAAGGTAATGGCATATATAAACACAAAAGATCTGAAAGATGAAGACTATATAAATGAAAACTATATAGTAATGTGCACTAAGAATGGTCAAGTTAAAAAGACCTCATTAGAACAGTATTCCAGACCAAGAACTAACGGAATTAACGCAATTACTATAAAAGAAGGTGACCAATTATTTGAAGCGAAAATGACAGATGGAGAATCTCAAATCATGATTGCGGCTAAATCTGGGAAATGCATCCGATTTGAGGAAAGTAAGGTTAGATCAATGGGTAGAACTGCTTCTGGGGTGAGAGGAATAAAACTCAGAGACGAAAAAGATGTTGTAGTTGGAATGATTTGTGTAAACGACATGGATTCTAGCGTATTAGTTGTTGCAGAGAATGGTTATGGTAAACGATCATCTATTGAAGAGTATCGAATTACTAATAGAGGAGGAAAAGGTGTTAAAACTATTAATATTACCGAAAAAACAGGTGATTTAATATCTTTAAAGAATGTAACTGATGAGGATGATTTAATGGTGATTAATAAATCTGGAATTACAATACGTATTGGTGTAAATACTCTTAGAGAGATGGGAAGAGCTACTCAAGGTGTTAAAATTATTAGATTAAGAGATGAAGATTCTATTGCTTCAGTAGCTAAAGTTTCTAAATTTAAAGAAGATGAACAAGTAGAGTTAGATGAAGAAGGAAATCCTATTATTTCAGAAGATTTAAATGAAGAAATCATTTATAATGATGATGACACAACTAATGAAACAGAAGAAGAAAACAATGAAGAACAAAATACTGAAAACAATGAAGAATAAATTTTGGATTTTACTAACTTTTTTTAGTACACTTATGTTTGCTCAGGAAATTACTGAGCCAACATTAATTAAAAATTGTGGTAGTGGAGAGTTGGATATTGCTTATCAAAAATGGGAATTACCTAATGGGCTAACAGTTCTTATACATGAAGATGATTCTGATCCAATTGTTCAAGTTCATGTTACTTATCATGTTGGTTCAAACAGAGAAAGTGCTGGTAAGTCTGGGTTTGCACACTTTTTCGAACATATGATGTTTCAAGGAAGTGAAAATGTTCCAGACGAAAAGCATTTTAAAATTGTAAGTGATGCTGGAGGTGATATGAATGGAAACACTACGTACGATAGGACAGTTTACTACCAGACAGTTCCATCTAATTATTTGGAGACAGCACTTTGGTTAGAATCTGACAGAATGGGATTTCTTCTAGACGCGGTAACTTCTGAAAAATTTGAAAACCAAAGAGACGCAGTTACAAATGAGAAATTTCAAAATCAGATAAATCAACCTTATGGATTGAGTTATGAGATTTTGGGTCAGAATTTATACCCTCCGTCTCATCCGTACAATTGGCCTGTTATTGGATATGTAGATGATTTAGAGAGAGCTAACCTTGAAGACCTAAAAAATTTCTTTTTGAGATGGTACGGTCCTAATAATGCTATTTTAACAATTGCTGGAGACGTTAATTCTGCAGAAGTTATGAAAATGGTCAATAAATATTTTGGAACAATTAAAAAAGGACCAAATGTTAGAGACTTAAGACCAAATGTACCTAGGTTAACACAAGATGTATATTGCGGTTATACCGACAATATCTATTTACCTATGACTCAGATGGTTTTTCCAACAGTACCAAACTATCATAAAGATGAAGCGGCTTTAGATATTTTATCATCATTAATGGGAGAGGGGAGTAATTCTGTTTTCTATAAGAATTTTGTAAAGTCTGAGAAAGCAATACAAGCTGGAGTGCAACATCCCTGCAGAGAGCTTTCTGGTGAATTCCAGTTTATAGTTGTATCTTACCCAAAATGGGGTGAAGATCAGAATCTGTATTTTAATGAAATTGAATCTCAAATTCGATCTTCAATTGATGAGTGGGAACAAACAGGGTTTACTGACGAACAATTAAAAATGGCTAAAATGGATATGGAGTCAAGTATTATTAACTATAAGATATCATTATCTTCAAAAGTTAGTACAATCTCTTCATGGGAATGGCTTGCAAAAGGAAAACATAATATTAGCTCAGACATTGCAAGATATAATAATGTAAGTAGGGAGGATGTTATGAGAGTTTTTAATAAATATATTAAAAACCGAAATGCGGTTATTATGAATGTCAAACCAAAAAGTCCGTTTTCTGATGAGGAGTTAGTTCTTGAAAGTGTTAATCCTAACGCAAGTTTAATAACAACTGAAGACCCTCAATATAAGGGGTTAATTTACAATAAAGCTGATGGTGAATTTGACCATTGTTGCAGATCTGACGCGCCAGAAGCAAAAAGTCCTAAATCACCAAAAGTTCCGGATTATTATACCTCAGAATTTGATAATGGAATAAAAATTATTGGAACAAAATATTCTGAACTACCAAAAGTGTTTTTGCAATTAAAGATAAAAGGAGGGACTTACTTAGAGGATAAAAAAACATTAGGACTTTCCTCTATAACAGCTGGGTTAATGAATGAGAGCACTAAGAATTATAGTACCGAAGAAATGGAAAAGGCACTTTCAAAATTAGGTTCTGAGATTTCTTTTTCATCAAATGGAAATTCTACTATTGTTTTTATCTCTTCGTTAACTAAGAATTTAGATGAAACACTTGTTTTACTAGAGGAAAAATTATTGAATCCCGCATTTAATGATGATGATTTAAAAAGAGTAAAAAAACAAAGTATTGAAGGGTTAAACTCTCAGAAGAAATCTGCACAGTATCTAGCTCAAATAAAATATAATAGTGTGTTATATGGAGAAACTCCTATTGGAATTGAAGCTACTGAAAAGACTATTAAAAAAATAAAAATGAAAAACATACAATCTTTTTATTCTGAAAATTATTCTCCATCAGTTAGCTCAATAACTATAGTGGGAGATATTTCTGAAGAAGAGATTCTTCCTAAATTATCTTTCTTAAATAAATGGAAATCTAAAAATGTAGAAATCCCTACAAATTTCAGTTTTCCTTCAAATAAGGAAACTCAAATTTATCTAGTTGATAAACCAGGAGCTACTCAGTCTGTTATTTTGATGGGGCATAAATCAAACAAATATGATGTAGATGGAGTTTATTTCAAATCAAAAATTATGAATTACTCTTTAGGTGGAGGAGCTTCAGCTCGATTATTCCTGAATTTAAGAGAAGACAAGGGGTATACTTATGGAGTTTATTCTTTCTTTAATGGTGATAAGGAAAAAGGATCATTCACTCTATTTTCATCTGTAAAAACTTCTGCTACAGATAGTGCAATGGTAGAAATATTATCAGAAATAGAAAACTACACAACTAATGGAATAACCTCTGAAGAATTACGTTCTACTAAAAGTTCCATGTTAAATTCAGATGCGTTAAAATACGAGTCACCAATGCAAAAGATAAGTTTTCTGAATAGAATTTTAGAATATGATCTAGATAAAACATATATTAAGAAACAATCCAATATTCTAAATTCTATCACAAAAGATGAAGTAGATAAGTTAGCAGAAACATTAATTAATAAAGATAAATTACAAATAGTAATTGTAGGTAATTCTTATTTAATTAAAAGGAAATTAGAGAATCTGACATCTAAGAATGGTAAAAAATATAATTATAAAATAACTGTGATAAAATAATGAAAAAGATAATCTTAACACTTATAGTAAGTTGTATAGTTCTTGTAGGATTTTCACAATCAAAGAATATTCAGAATGCTTATAACTCTTACAGGCAAGAAACAGATGGAGTAAAAACAAAACTTGGAGAGGCAAAAGATTTCATCGATTTGGCTTACAATCATGAATCTACATCAACTGACCCAAAAATGTGGAATTATAGATCAAAAATCTATCTTGAAATAATGTTAAAATCTCCTGGGATAGATAAGAATGCTGTATTTGAAGCTACTGAAGCTCATATTAGGTGTTTAGACAGAGATAAAAAGGGTAGGATAGCAGTTAGAAAATGGACTAAAGAAGAAGATGTTTTGAATGGTTTAGTTCAATGTGGGTACAATCTATTTAATACTGGAGTAGATGATTATAATGCAAAGAATTACTCAACTGCAATTAAAAAATACAAGGAGATATTCAGAATTATTCCTTTAGACAAAGACAACCTTTTAAAAAGAGGAAATATTGTTCCAGATGCTATTTACAAGAACCTTTTTCTAGCTTACTTACAATTAGAAGATGTAGATTCTCAAATTGAATACTTACAAAAGTCAATTGACAACAATACAAATGATCCGATTATATATTACTATATGAGTAATATTTATTCAAAAAAAGGTGATTTTGAAAAAGCGTTAGAATATATTATTCTAGGAAAAGAACAATTCTCTTCTGAAATTATGCTTGTAAATTCTGAGATTGATTTATACATGAAGATGGGAAAATCTACTGAGGAAATAATCCAAAAACTAACTGACGCAATAGAAATTGACAATTCAAATGAAATTTTATTTATAATAAGAAGTCAGCAGTATTCTTTAATATCAGAAATGATAAAAGCAGAAGGCGATCTATTAGAAGCGTTAGAAATAAACTCTGAATCTGCGTCTGCAAATAACAATCTAGCTAGTTTATATTTATCTATGACTGAACCTTTAGTTAAAAAAAGAAACGATTTAAGTTATAGAGAAACAAAGAAGATAGATGATCTAGATAAACAAATTCAACAACTACAAAGATCGTCATTACCATTTTTAGTTAAATACATAAGTATAAAGGAGGGTAATGAGGAAGTTGATAAAGCAGCTTTAAATACATTGTCAACCATATATTATAATTTAGGAATGGAAAAAGAATCTATAGAAACAAGAGATTTATTAAATTCCTTAGATTAACCATTAACCATCAACATATTTTAAAATAATGAAAATTACTAACATTATTAAATTATTTATTTTGACTATTGTTATATTTAGTAGTCAATTTGCGAATTCTCAAAATCTTAAATGGAATTCAACAACTAAAAAATTTGAAAAGACTAATAAAAAAGATATTAAGAAAGAGGAGAAAAAACAAAATCATAAAATAGAAGAGAAAATTAAAGATTGTAATGTATTCAATGGTTTGTTTAAAATTTATCAAGAAAAAGAAAGTGGCAAATCATACATTGAAATAGATACATCCCATATTGGTAAGGAATTTATTTATTTCTGTTATATAGAAAATGGAGTGTCAGATGCATTTGCTATGAAGGGTAGCTATAGAGGATCAAAGATTATAAAGATAAATAAATTCTATGAAAATATCGAATTTACTATTGAAAACACAAAATATTATTTTCATAAAGATAGTCCACTATATAAAAGTTCTAATACTAATATAAATACACCTATTGTCGTTTCAGAAAAAATTTTAGCGAAAGATTCTAATAAAACTCGTTTCCTCATTGATGCAGACAATGTTTTCTTAACTGAATCATTACAACAAATAAAATATTCTTATTCAGGTTCATATAAAGGTTTTCAATTAGGTAATCTAAGTAAAAAAAATAGATACAAAAAAATCAGGAACTACCCTGAAAATACTGACGTAGTTGTAAACTACTTTTTTGAAACTAAATACCCTAAAAAGAGAGGTAGTGAAGCAATTACTGACCCAAGAAATGTTTCTATTACAGTACAACATAGTCTTATAAAAATGCCAGATAATAATTTCAATCCAAGAAATGATGATACTCGTGTTGGATACTTTACTACTAAATCAAACGATATGACTAGTCTTTCTAAGTTGAACTACAGAGACTTTATAAACAGATGGAGATTGGAAAAGAAAAATCCAGATTTAGAAAAATCAGAACCTGTTGAACCAATTACTTGGTGGATAGAGAATACTACTCCTCATGAATTAAGATCTATTATTAAGGATGGGGTTGAGGCTTGGAATATTGCTTTTGAAAAGGCTGGGTTTCTAAACGCAATAGAAGTAAAAGTACAATCTGATACAGCTACATGGGACGCTGGTGATATTAGATATAATGTTCTTAGATGGACTTCTTCTCCTAATCCACCATTTGGAGGATATGGACCTTCTTTTGTGAATCCAAGAACTGGAGAAATTCTTGGAGCAGATATCATGCTTGAATGGACATATGTCACTAACAGAATATATCAAAATAATTTATTTAATGAAGATAATCAAATCATTCCAATAGAAGAAATTAATATTGAAAATAATATACATGACCATAATTGTGATGCTGCTTATTTTCAGAAAATTGAAAACTCATTAGGATTAAATTACATTGAGTCATTAGATCTACCTAGCGAAATAAAAAAAGATTTACTCAAACAATCCTTATATAGACTTGTTCTTCATGAAGTTGGACATACTTTAGGATTAAACCATAATTTTAAAGGAAGTACCTATTTAACAACTGATGAATTAAATAATAAAGATATTGTTAATAAAAAAGGGGTGTGTAATTCTGTAATGGAGTACCCAGCAATTAACATCGCAAAATATCCGCAAAATCAAGGGCTATTTTTTGACATTAAACCTGGGGTTTATGATATTTGGGCTATTAAATATGGATATTCTTCATATAAAGATTCCATAACAGAGAATAAAAATCTGCAAAAAATCCTTCTGAGATCCACAGAAAAAGAATTAGCTTTTGCTAATGATGCATTTGATATGAGAAGACCTGGTAAGGGTACTGATCCTGATGCTATGATATATGATTTATCAAGTGATCAATTGAACTATTCATTACAAAGAATAGAAATGATTAATAATATTTTAGGTACTTTAAAAGAAAAATATACAGAAAATAATGATACTTATGATGAATTATTTAGGTCATATAGAACATTAGTTTATTCATATTTTCAAGCATTAGAGGTGGTTTCTAGACAAATAGGAGGAGTTAGAGTGGATTTATCTCATACATACCAAAAAACATTATCAAAACCTTTTGAGAGCGTTGATGAAAACACACAAAAAGAAGCAATGGAGATTATCTCAAAATATGGTTTTAGCAACAAGGTATTATTGCAAAGTGATCTTTTTCCATATCTTCAAAAACAAAGAAGAGGGTTTAGTATTTCTGAGGATCCACAAATTCATGAAAGAATATTAAAATACCAAATGAGAATACTAAATCATCTATTGCATTCAAATGTTCTAGAACGTATGAGTAACTCATCTTTATATGGTAATGAATATGAAATTACAGAATACATGATAGATTTAAGAAAATCAATTTTCGAGAGTGATATGAATGGTGATGTTTCATCTGTAAGACAATATCTACAAACTAGCTATGTAGAAAAATTATTATCAATAATTGATGATAAATCACAATATGATTTAATTTCAAAAAGCAAGGTATATTATAATTTAAATTGGTTAAGAAATAATTTAAATGTAAAGTCTGGCAATCTAAATTCCAGACAACATAAAGATTATTTAGTTTATCTGATAGATAATCAATTAACAAGTAATTAATAACATTAATTAAACTTGCCTAGTAGGGTATTTATATGCAAAACCCCTAATTACTATTTAACATAATATTAATTATATTCCAATGAAAGGAATTGTTTTAATCTAGCAAACTATTATTGCATAAAAAAACCCTAACATACTATGTTAGGGTTTTAGAAGATTAATAAAATCAATTATCCGTTCTTTAACATTGGTAAACCTGTTTTTGAATTCTCAATAACTACTTTTCCTGCTGGTAAATCACATCCAGTACTTCTTTTGTCTTTTGAGAAATAATAGATAGTTTGTACTCTACCAGTTGATTTCAAGGTAACATCTTTAGAATTTAAATTATAAGTTCTACCTTTTGTGTTTGTGTGTTCGTAACCCATAGTAATAATTTTTTAGTTAATAATTTATTTTATGGTATAAATATAATAAAATATTTCAATTATTGACCTTTTTTATCTAGTAAGTGAAAAACAACTGTTGATAACCACTATTTTTGCACATAATATTCTATTTGACTTACGATCTTCTTTGTTCTATAAAATCTAAAAACTAACTACCTAGTGGTTCTTTTTAAAGTATTTAAAATCAACAAGTTATATCTCAACATGAAAACATATTGTTTTTATATTAACACTAGGTTAAAAGTGATTATTACACCTGAAATGATAGTTAATAACTTTTAATGATATTTTGGTAAAAAACTCCTCTTTCTTATCATATTTCAGGATGTTTTAACATTAATCTACTAGATAAAATCGCTATTTTCTGAAATAATATTATGTATTTTTCATATTTTACACAATTCTTTTCCCTTCGAGAAGTTAATTAATTTATACTTTTGAAGCGATAAATTTAAACAATATGAAAAAGACTCTTATAACATTTATTATATCTATTTTCTTTGTGAATAGTTCGTTTCCACAGATTAATACTGAATCTCAATTACAAGAATCAAGTAAATCTGCTATAATATGGCTCAATAATATAAATAGTGAAAATTATCCTCAAGCTTACACTGGTCTTTCAGATCAGATTACGACTAGATTTGATTCATTAGATTGGATGTCTGGTGTGGATCAAATGATGGTTTCATTTGGAGAGTTTGGAGGAAGAAGAGAAGTAAGTAGAGAATTTAAAAGTAGTATGGAAGGACTTCCTGATGGATATTATGCGGTATTTCAGTACGAAAGTAATTATAAAAACACTTTACAACATTCAGAACAATTAATATTACATCAGGATGACAAAAGAAACTGGAGAATTTTAGATTATAGTTATGAGTTTAAAGACGGAGAGGGGCATATAGAAGAATAATCTTTTTCTTATCTTACAAGCACTATATTTCCTGATTCAGTTTGTAATTGATGTTCATTTGGAATGTAATAAGTTACAACAAATACATAAACTCCAGATATTGCCTCTTCCCCATTATTTAAGGATCCATCCCACTCTCCCATCTTATAATATTCTTGGTAAGGATTATTGTCATTGCATATGTTCTCATCCGTAAAGTTATCTGTTAAGATTATTTCTTCAGATTCAAAGATAATGTCTACCCCCCATCTATTGTAGATCTTTAAATTAAAATCTATGAATTCTCCTAGTCCTGATAAATAGAAGTCATCATTACAATTATCTCCATTTGGTGTAAATATATCTGGATATAATAATTTATTCTCCGAAATAAGACAAACTGATGTAGAGGAAGAATCTTTACATAATCCTTTATTTTCTAGAAACAATGACACTTTAAAATTTCCTGTATCCTTATAAACATGGGTTGGATTTTCTCCATGAATATAAATTGATGTGGATCCATCTCCAAAATCCCAATAACAATTATTAGAAATTTCATTAGGATTAATTAGGCTTCCGTCTAAAAATTGAATTTCGCCATCTAATAACGATACACAGGACGTGTTATTAGCAAAGAAAGAAGCAAATACATTGTCGTATCCAGGGATGCTTACTGTGTCAGAAATCAAACAATTCGTATTCTGATCTACAACATCTACTCTGTAATTTCTATTTACATCTTGAAAAATACTATCTCCAGATGTAATTGGGTCTGTATCCCATGAATATAAATAATTACCGGAAGGTAAAGCATTTACAGCAGCATATCCAATTTCACCATAACACATTTTCTCGGAAGTTGTGAAACCTAAATCAAATGTTGGTAATACAACTATTGGAATGGTATCTATATTATCATCTGAACAACCATCTACTGAGGTAACTATATAATTTGTTGTAGAAATTGGAGAAACTAATTGCTCGAAACTGTTACTTAGACCATTATTCCAACTAAAAGAATAGTTTGACGTTCCTCCACTTACGCTTATTCCAATTGATATAAGTTCACCTAAACAGATAGTATCTTTAGTGAAATAAGTTGAACTTACAAATTCATTATTTACAAATATAAC
>Ga0208970_1000393_pt1 | contig 14815 bp, 12 predicted proteins | sample AOAMet2_C49A8_35_2_FD_188078 | JGI IMG/M metagenome (GOLD analysis project Ga0208970, IMG submission 188078) | Ammonia-oxidizing marine microbial communities from Monterey Bay, California, USA - C0912_C49A8_35 (SPAdes) | ecosystem: Environmental > Aquatic > Marine > Intertidal zone | place...
ATAGAATTACTCTCAATAATACAATTATCCATCACAATTGAGCCCATTCCAATTAATACATTGTCTTTTATTTTACATCCATGAACCATAGCATTATGTCCAATTGACACATTATTTCCTATTTCGGTAGCAGCCTTTTGATAAGTACAATGAACAATTGCTCCATCTTGTATATTTACTTTATTTCCTATTCGGATATAGTTAACATCGCCTCTAACAACCGCATTAAACCAAACGCTACAATTATCACCCATAACAACATCTCCAACTACTGTTGCATTTTCTGATAAATAGATTTCTTTTCCAAATTTTGGCAAAATGCCTTTTACTTGTTTTATTAGTGCCATAATATTCTATGTTAGTACATTTGCAAATGTAAAAATAAAGATTATGAATTATAGTATATATGCCGAAAGCACTCCAAATCCAGAAGTAATGAAATTCGTTGCAAACAGAATGCTTGCAGATAAAAGCTTAGAAATTTTAAATTCTATAGATGCAAAAAATATTCCTTTAGCAAACGAACTTTTTAAATTACCTTTTGTTGAGAGTGTCTTTATTAACTCAAATTTTGTCTCAGTGACAAAAATAGAAAATATAGAATGGGAAAATATTGCTATGCAATTAAGAATTTATATTACTGATTTTCTAAATTCTATTGAAGTTATAAATCATACAGAAAATATTTCTGAAAATATTAAAGAAGATGAAAAGATAGTTATCAGTGATAAAAGAGAATTTACGGGAGATGAAAGAGAAATTGCTGAAATTTTAGATGAATATATTCGACCTGCAGTAGAGTCTGATGGAGGAGCTATTACTCTTCACTCTTATAAGGATGGAATAGTTACTGTTTCTTTAAGTGGGGCCTGCAGTGGTTGTCCTTCTTCAACTATTACATTAAAACAAGGTATAGAATCTTTGTTAAAACAAAAACTAGGAGATAAAATTAAAGAAGTTATTTCTAAAGATAATTAACAAAAAAGGTTAGATGAAGAAATAACATTTTTTATTATAGTTCAATATGAATATATTAAGCGTGAAGTTTATCTTTCTTTGCTAATAATTCATCTTCTGACTCCTCATTATCTTCATCGTCTACACAACAATCAACAGGACAAACTGCAGCGCAAGCTGGTTCGTCATTAAACCCTTTACATTCAGTACATTTATCTGTTGCTATATAAAAAAATTCATCTGAATACGCTGCATGTTCTTCATTATCTTGCATAGTTGTTCCATCAGAAAATCTCCAATTTTCTTCTGGTGCATAAATAGCATTATTAGGGCACTCAGGCTCACATGCCTCACAATTTATACAATCATCCGTTATTTTAATTGCCATATTCTTATTTCAAATAATTATGATTACAAAAGTATGTATTTTTTATACTAAAATTACATATAAAAGCAATTTATTCTGATTCTAAATAAATAAAAAAAAACTAAAGAATAAGTAGATAAAGTACAAACAAGCTTTGTATTTTTGCTAGCATTAAATTGTGTTAATAGAGAATCATGGATAATAAAATAATTGATTTAGAAAGAGTTGTAATTAAATTTGCTGGAGACTCTGGGGATGGAATGCAACTTACTGGCAATCAATTTACCGATACTTCTGCTCTTTTAGGAAATGATTTAGCTACATTTCCTGATTATCCAGCAGAGATAAGAGCTCCTCAAGGTACAGTATCTGGAGTATCTGGTTTTCAAATTCATATTGGAAGAATTGGAATTAATACACCTGGTGATATTGCTGATGTTTTAGTAGCTATGAACCCAGCAGCATTAAAAGCAAATAAAAACTGGATTAAAAAGGGAGGGACAATCATTGTTAATCTTGATTCATTTACGAAAAAAGATTTAGAAAAAGCAGATTACGAAAACTCTCCTTTAGAAGATAATTCCTTTGAAGGTTTTAATATTATTCAAGCTCCCATAACAAAACTAACTAGAGAATGTCTAAAGGATTCTGGTTTAGACGGAAAAAGTATTGGAAGATCTAAAAATATGTTTGCTTTAGGAATTGTTTATTGGATGTTTAACAGACCAATGGAGAAAACCGAGAATTTCCTAAAAAAGAAATTCTCTAAACAACCAGAACTTGTTGAAGCAAATATAAAGGTAATGCATGCTGGTTATAATTTTGCAGATACTATTGAAGCTTTATCGTCATCATATACCGTATTATCTGCAAATCTAGAACAAGGCACCTACCGAAATGTTATGGGTAACCAAGCAATTGCTTGGGGATTTCTAGCTGCAGCAGAAAAAGCAAAAAAAGAACTATTCTTAGGATCGTACCCTATTACTCCTGCCTCAGATATTCTACACGAATTAGCTAAATATAAAAACTTAGGAGTAAAAACATTTCAGGCAGAAGATGAAATTGCTGGGATTTGCTCTGCAATAGGAGCAAGCTTTGGAGGTAGCTTAGGAATTACAACTACTTCAGGTCCTGGGCTTTCATTAAAAGGAGAAGCTTTAGGATTAGCTGTTATGACAGAAATACCTTTAGTTATTGTAGATGTCCAAAGAGGAGGACCTTCTACAGGATTGCCTACAAAAACCGAACAATCTGATTTGATGCAAGCTCTTTATGGAAGAAATGGAGAAAGTCCTTTAGTGGTGTTAGCTAGTTCTACTCCATCAAATTGTTTTGACTGGGCATACATAGCTTCTAAGATTACATTAGAACATAATACTCCAGTAGTATTATTATCAGATGGTTATTTAGGAAATGGAGCAGAGCCATGGAAAATAAAATCAACTAAAGACATGCCTGATATTATTCCAAATGTTGCAAAAATTGGGGAAGACTATCAACCTTATATGAGAGATGAAGGAACACTAGTAAGAAAATTAGCTATACCTGGCACAAAAGGATTGGAACACAGGATAGGAGGACTCGAAAAAGAAGATATTACAGGTGATGTATCATACGACCCTGAAAATCATGAAAAGATGTGTGGGATTAGATCTGAAAAAATAAGATTAATCTCCAATTTCATTCCTGAGCAAGAAGTATTTGGGGAGAAAGATTCAGAATTACTTGTTATTGGATGGGGGGGGACTTATGGATCCCTTTATTCATCTGTAGAAAATCTAATCTCGGAAGGGAAAAGCATCTCTCTATGTCAATTTAACTATATAAATCCTTTACCTAGAAACACCAGAAATTTACTGAATTCATTTAAAAAGATTGTTGTTTGTGAACTAAATTCTGGTCAGTTTGCAAACTATTTAAGAATGAATTTTCAGGGTATTGAATTTGAACAATACAATAAAATTCAAGGATTACCATTTTCAACTTCTGAACTAGAATCTCATTTTAGAAATTTATTAGAAAAATAGTATGAATCATTTAACAAATAAAGACTTTACAAGTAATCAAGAGGTTAAATGGTGTCCAGGATGTGGAGATTACGCTATTCTGCGATCCATGCAAAAAGCACTTCCTCAGATAGATAAGAATAAGGAGGATTTTGTGTTTATTTCGGGTATTGGATGCTCATCTCGTTTTCCATATTATATGAATACTTATGGTTTTCATTCCATTCATGGTAGAGCTCCTGCATTTGCAACAGGAATAAAACTTGCAAATCCTAATCTGAGTGTGTGGCAAATTACTGGAGATGGAGATGCTTTAGCAATTGGAGGGAATCATTTTATACATGCACTCAGAAGAAATATTGATATTAATATTCTTCTTTTTAATAACGAAATCTATGGATTAACTAAAGGTCAGTTTTCTCCTACTTCTAAAAAAGGTATTAAAACAAAATCAAACCCTCATGGGACTACTGACGAACCTTTCTCTACATCAGATTTATCCATTGGAGCACAAGGATCCTTCTTTGCAAGAGTGGTAGATACCAATCCAAAATTAATGCAAAATATCTTTGTGGAAGCAGAAAATCATAGAGGTACTTCCTTAATCGAGATATTGCAAAACTGTGTTATTTTTAATGATAAAACCTTCTCCAAAATTACATCAAAAGATGTAAAAAAAGATGCTCAAATTATTCTAGAACATGGAAAACCAATGGTTTTTGGGAAGGAAATGAATAAAGGGATTATACTCAATGGACTTAAATTAGAGGTAGTTACCATTGGGGAAAATGGTATAAAAGAAGAAGATATCCTGTTGCATGATGAAAAAGAAGAGAATCCAACATTACATGCTATGTTAGCTCGTATGCAACCACCAGATTTCCCTGCAGCTCTTGGGATAATACGAGCAGTAAATAGACCGACTTTTAATGACGGGTTATTAAGTCAATTAGAATATGAGAAACAGAATGCTAAGTTTAAAAATGTAGATGAAATGTTAAAATCAGGGAATACTTGGAAAATATAAAAAACTAGTAATTAGTAATTCTAAAAAATGATATTAATAGACATGGAGAGAAATCAATCGTACTGGTATTTTTAAAATCAAAAGTTAGTCTTTAAATTTTACAAGCCTAGATATTTCTTTACATCACCATACATAAGGTCTTCGGATGGGTTTTCTAGATACTGTTTTACTCTACATAAAAATCCTACAGATTCTCTCCCGTCAATAATCCTATGGTCATAAGAAAGAGCAACATACATAATAGGCCTTATCTCTATCTTACCATCAACTACCATTGGACGTTCTACAATATTATGCATTCCTAAGATTGCTGATTGTGGAGGATTAATAATAGGAGTAGAAAGCATAGAACCAAACACACCTCCATTAGTAATTGTAAAAGTACCTCCTAACATTTCTTTAATCGTAATTTTGCCATCTCTGGCTCTTATTGCCAAACGCTTAATATCTAATTCTAACTCTTGAAAGTTCATTAACTCTGCATTTCTGACCACAGGAACCATTAATCCTTTTGGTGCACTCACTGCGATACCTATATCTGCATAATTATGGTGAATAACTTCATTCCCATCTATCATTCCATTAACATCTTTAAACTCTTTTAAAGCAGTAGTAACCGCCTTAGTAAAGAAAGACATGAATCCTAAAGCCACTCCATATTTTTCTTTAAACTGCTCTTTATATTGATTTCTGATTTCAAAAATATCTGACATATCTACTTCATTAAAAGTAGTAAGCATTGCCGTTTCGTTTTTAACGGTCACTAATCTACTTGCAATCTTTCTTCTAAGAGAAGACATTTTCTTTCTAGATGTTGCTCTTGTCCCATCAGTTGAGGTAATATTTATAACATCTAAAACATCTCTCTTTGTGATTTTGCCAGACCCACCTGTCCCTTTTAAATCTTTAGTAGAAATATCGTGATTGTTTATCATAGCAGATGCTAATGGGGTTGCTTTTACCTCTCCAATATCTTGAGTAGATTCGGTATCTATTTTTCGATTTTCTACAACTTCATCATTAATAGTCTTTACTTTTTCTTCTGCTTTTACAGAAGTATCTATAATACAAACTACATCACCAACTGCAACCGTTTCCCCATCTGCTACTACAATTTTTATTATACCACTTTCTTCTGCTGGTAGTTCGAGAGTGGCTTTATCTGAATCTATTTCTGCAATAGATTGATCTTTCTCTACATAATCACCATCTTCAACTATCCATTCTGCAATTTCAACTTCTGATATTGATTCTCCTGGACTTGGAACCCTCATTTCTAATAACATATCTTATTTTTTAAAAACTTTATCAATTAATTCTTTTTGTTCTGCGGATGAAGTCTTGCTTGAGCCAGTTGCGGTTGCTGCGGAAGAGTCTCTAGCTATAACATCTATATTATAAATCCTTAACTCAGATAAAATATAAGTCCAAGCTCCCATATTCTGTGGTTCTTCCTGTACCCAAACTACCTCTCTTGCATTGTATTTCATAATTAATTCCTTGATATACTCCTTGTCTAATGGGAAAATTTGTTCTATCCTAATTAAAGCTACATTCTCTATCTCTCTCTTTTCTCTTTTATCTAATAGTTCATAGTAGATTTTACCACTACATAATACCATCTTATCTACCGATTTAGCAGGAATAGTATCATCAATGATTCCTTCAAATTTACCATCAGCCAAGTCTGACAGAGAAGATATGCAACTCGGATGTCTCAACAAACTTTTAGGAGTAAATACAATCAATGGTTTCCGAAATTCTCTTTTTAGTTGTCTTCTTAGAACATGATAAAAATTTGCTGGAGTGGTACAATTGACAATTTGCATATTATACTTAGCGCACAGTTGTAAATATCTTTCTATTCTGGCGGAGGAATGTTCTGATCCCTGACCTTCATACCCATGAGGAAGTAACATTACTAATCCACTCATCAATTTCCATTTGTCTTCTGCACAAGAAATAAACTGATCTATCATTATTTGCGCTCCATTTGAAAAATCTCCAAACTGTGCTTCCCAAATTGTTAAATCATTTGGTCTTGATATAGAAAACCCATAGTCAAAACCAAGCACTCCATATTCAGAAAGTAATGAGTTATATGCTTCAAAGTTAGATGATTGATTAATATTATTTAAAGGACAAACCTCTTCTTCTGAGTGTTCAACTTTTAAGATAGCGTGTCTATGAGAGAAAGTACCTCTCTCTACGTCTTGTCCACTTAGTCTAATATTATGTCCTTCATCTAAAAGGGTTGCATAAGCCAACAATTCTCCCATTGCCCAATCTAAACGATCTGTTTCCTCAACCATCTTTTTTCTGTCAGATAATAGTTTCCTTGTTTTCTTAAACAGTTTATCAGATTGAGGGATATTATATAAAAATCTTGAGAGTTCTTTTAGTCTCTTACGATTAATATTAGTTTTATTTGAACCTTCAAAGTCTTCTTCAGAATTCCTTGTTATTTTTTCCCATTCCTCCTTCAAGAAAGGTGTAATTTTAGCCTTCTCTATTTCCTTTGCTTCATCAAATCTATCTTGCAATAAGTTTTGGAAATCTTGTTCCAACTCTTTGACAATATTAGATTCAACGACACCTTCATTCATCAATCTCTCCTTATAAATCTCTCTAGGATTTTTATGATTTGATATTGTTTCATATAATTTTGGCTGTGTAAATCTAGGCTCATCTCCTTCGTTATGACCATACTTTCTATAACATAATAAATCAATAAATATATCTTTATGATATTTCTGTCTATATTCTACAGCTAGTTTTAAAGCATAAACCACAGCCTCAACATCATCTCCATTTACATGCAATACCGGAGATAGTGTAACTTTTGCAACATCTGTACAATAAGTACTCGATCTAGCATCTAAATAATTAGTTGTGAAACCAACCTGATTGTTTACTGCTATATGAATGGTTCCTCCCGTCTGATAACCATCTAACTGAGCCATTTGAATAACCTCATAAACAACACCTTGACCAGCAAGAGCGGCGTCTCCATGTAATAATATTGATAAAATCTTATCTGTATCACTATTGTATTCTTTATCCAACTTTGCTCTTGTAATCCCCTGAACAACAGGATCTACAGCCTCTAAATGAGATGGATTAGGTGTTAAATTTAATTTAATATGATTTCCATTATTACACTTTTGAATAGAAGTGAATCCTAAATGATACTTTACATCACCAGCAATATCTTCGTCCTCATATAATTTACCTTCAAATTCAGAGAATATTTCTTTGTATGTCTTATTAAAAATATTAGCAAGAACATTTAACCTTCCCCTGTGTGACATTCCAACAACAAACTCCTTGACACCAAGTTCCGAACTATGTTCAACAAGTGAATCTAAAGCAGGAATTAGAGACTCTGCTCCTTCTAATGAGAATCGTTTCTGCCCTACAAACTTCTTGTGTAGGAAATTCTCAAATGCTACTGCTTGATTTAATTTATGAAGAATATGCTTCTTCTGCTTTACGTCGAATTTTGGGGTATTTGAGTTTTGATGCAACTTATTTTTAATCCATTCAATTTCTTGTGGATCTCTAATATACATGTATTCCACACCAATTGATTGGCAATAAACTCTATCTAAATGATTAATAATGGTCTGTAAGGTTGAAGGTCCTATTCCTACTTGTTCTCCCGCCTGAAATACTATATCTAAATCTGATTCTTCTAACCCAAAGTTTCTGTAATCTAATGTTGGAGTATATTTTCTTCTTTCTCTAACTGGATTAGTTTTTGTAAACAAATGTCCGCTTTTTCTATATGCATCAATTAAGTTAATAACTTTAAATTCCTTTTGGAAAACTTGTGGAATATCATCATCAGTATAGACCTCTTTTGCAAAGTCAAAACCTTGAAAAAAGTTACTCCACTCTTCATCTATACTTTGAGGGTCTTTTAGATATTTATCATACATCTCCTCAATTAATCCTGTATGTACAGCTCCTAGAAAGGAAAACTTATCCATTATTTCTTATGTAAATTTTAGCTGCTAAATTATCTATTTTTATTAAAATAAATGGGAAAATATTACTGATTTTAAATGTTTGCGTAATAATTCTTTGTAATTACCTTTTTTAATGCTCTTTTTACAATCATCGCAGATAACATTTCTGTAAATGATAATTCTGTTTTATTCATTTCCACCTTAACTTTTTCCTCATCCAAATCAATCCTGTAAAGTAAGTTTAATAATCTTTTGGGGTCTCTTTCATTTAGTGAATTTATAAGATTAAATGTAAAAGAAAACAGATCTTTGTAGGATTCTACAGGTTTTTCAATATCAAAATTTACTCCAACCATCAAAAAATCTTTTTCTAATTGTGAGGTAGTTTCTTTTAAGAAATCCTGGTTTTGAATAGATGAATCTACTGAAACTAAATCCATTTAAGAAATTCGTTCTTTCAATTGTTCTGCAAAGGAAATAAGATCGTGTTTTTTGTCAGAATTTACAGAATCAAGATGTTTTCTTGATTTTGTATAATAAGATTTAATCATTTCAGTTGTATGTTTTGGAACATCTAATTGACTAAAAATCTCTTTTACTTTTTCTACTTTATTTTCCTCATCATTTAAAAATTGATTCAATAATTTATCTTTAGTTTTTTCATCAGCTATTTGTAAAGATTTAAGATATAAAAACGTTTTTTTATTAGATAAAATATCTCCCCCTATTTGTTTCCCAAATTTTTCAGGGTCTCCAAACGAATCTAACAAATCATCTTTTAATTGAAAAGCAATTCCCAAATTTAATCCAAATTGATAAAGATGTTCTGCATCTTCAGATGTAGCGCCTCCGTTTATAGCTCCTATCTTTAATGAAGAGGCAAGTAATACAGCTGTTTTATACTCTATCATTTTCATATATTCGGATAAAGAAACATCATCTCTTCCCTCAAAATCCATGTCCCATTGCTGACCTTCACAAACTTTTTTTGCAGATTTATTAAATGTCTCAAAAACAGTTCTTAAATTATTATCTTCCACATCCATCAGAAGATTATAAGATTGTACTAACATTGTATCTCCTGAAAGAATTGCGGTATTATTATCCCATTTTTCATGTACAGTTTTAAATCCTCTTCTTAAGCGGGCATTGTCCATGATGTCGTCATGTAAAAGTGTAAAATTATGAAAAACTTCAATTGCTAAAGCCGAATTTACAGATGACCTTATATCATCTGAAAAAAGTTGATGAGATAATAATAAAAGAATTGGTCTCATTCTCTTCCCTCCTATACTTAAAACATATTCAATAGGATTATATAAATTTTCCGGGCTATTAGGGATTTTAATTGCCTTTAATTCTTTTTCAATTAGAGTATGTAATTCCGGAATTGATTTCATTATTTCTTCACAAGATTTACTAGATATTCACCATAGCCGCTTTTTCTTAATGGTTCTGCAATTTCAAGTAATTTTTCATCATTTATATACCCCATTCTCCAAGATGCTTCTTCAATACATCCTATTTTTCTACCTTGCCTTTCTTCTATTACTTGTACATACTGATTTGCTTGCATTAAAGAATCAAAGGTGCCTGTATCCAACCAAACTGTACCCCTTCCTAATACCTTTACATCAAGGTTTCCTTGTTTTAAGTATTCTTTATTTACGTCTGTTATTTCATATTCACCTCTTGCTGAAGGGTTAATATTTTTTGAAACTTCTACAACAGAATTATCATAATAATACAAACCTGGAACCGCATAATTTGATTTTGGATTTTCTGGTTTTTCCTCTAAAGAAAGTGCATGAAAATCTTTATCAAACTCAACAACACCATATCTTTCAGGATCATGGACATGATAACCGAAAACTATACCTCCATCTACATTTTTACAATCTTCTAAAGTCTTAATTTTCATTTGGAAAATATTATCTCCTAAAATTAAACAAACTTTTTCCTCCCCTATAAAGTCCTCTCCTAATACAAATGATTGTGCTAATCCGTTCGGGATTTTCTGAACTTTATATTCAATTCTACATCCTAATCTACTCCCATCACCAAGCAATTTTTTAAAAAGTGGCAAATCATGAGGAGTCGAAATAATGAGAATTTCTCTTATCCCAGAATACAACAAAGTAGATAATGGATAATAAATCATTGGTTTATCATAAATAGGCATCATCTGCTTACTCATGACTAATGTAAGTGGATGTAACCTAGTTCCAGACCCACCTGCTAAAATTATTCCTTTCATATTATTTTTGTTTTACTTTAAGTTTTTTTAAAATCTATATCTCCTTCCTCATCAAAAATATCAATTAATGGCTCTTTAAATGCTTTTGTTGTGATAAATTTTTCTAGAGTTAGTAGTAATGCTGGTAAAAGTAATAAATTAGATAACATAGCAAAAAACAATGTTATAGAAACTAATAAACCGAGTGCTACTGTACCTCCAAAATCAGAAGCAACAAATACAAAGAACCCAAAAAATAATACAATTGATGTATAAATCATGCTTACTCCAGTTTCTTTTAATGCATTGAAAACCGATTTTCTTATATTCCAATTATTAGACAATAATTCTTGCCTATATTTTGCTAAGAAATGTATGGTATCATCCACAGAAATTCCGAATGCAATACTAAATACTAAGATTGTAGAAGGTTTAATTGGGATTGAGAAATAACCCATAATAGCAGATGTTAGTAATAACGGTAAGAGATTTGGGATTAAAGAAACAACTACCATTCTGAAAGAACTGAACATCCAAGCCATGAAAATAGCAATTAAGAGAATAACTAATAGTAAACTAGTAGCTAAGTTTCCAACTAAAAATTTTGTTCCTTCTAAAAACACTCTACTGCTTCCTGTTATAATTACATCATATTCTGCTGGATTAAAAATAGAGTCAATTTTTGGTCGTAATTCACTTAAAATTGTATCCATATCCGGAGTAGATAAATCATTCATTCTTAATGAAATTCTACATTTAGAACTAATTGAATCCGTCAGTTTGATATCTAAATTATTTATTTCTTCAGATTTTCTGACAAGTGATGAAATCCTTCCTAAATCTCTTCTTTGAGGAAGAGTATAATATTTTGGTCCTTGATTTTTATATGCCTGATTTGCATATTTTACAAATTCTATATAGGATACTGCTTTAGAAAACTCATTATAATTATTTAGTTCATCTTGCAATTTTTGAACTTTAGTCATAAATGATGACCTTTTTATCCCATTTGTATCTTTTGTATCAATAATAATCTCTAAAGGCATTATACCTCCAAAGTTTTCTTCAAAAAACTGTAAGTCCGCATACAAATCTCCATTTCTAGATAAATCATCTGTAATATTTCCAGTTGTCTGAATTAGCGACAAACCATAAATTCCTATAACAGTTAAACTCACAGATATATAATAAATATTATTTCTTTTATTTCTTACCCAATTAGATAGAATCATCACAACAGACCTTACCCATTTTCGGTCCAAATGTTGTGTATGCCTGATTTTTGGTGGAGTAAAAAATGAAAACCAAATTGGAATAATCAAAAGTGAAATGATAAAAATAAACACAATACTAATTGCTGCAACTAAACCAAACTCCTGTAGAGTTTCACTTTTTGTAAGTATAAATGCAGCGAAACCAGAAGATGTTGTAAGGTTCGTTAGTAAAGTGATGTTTCCAATTTTACTAATCATTAAATGTAATGACTTATCTTTATTCTTGTTCTTTCTAAATTCAGTATGATATTTGTTAATAAGGAAAATGCAATTTGGTATTCCGATAACAATAATTACTGGAGGAACAAGCGCCATTAAAATTGAAATTTCATAATCAAAAATTCCCATTAACCCAAATGAAAATAACACCCCAATAATAACAACAATTACAGAAATTAATGTTGCCTTAAACGACCTGAAAAACAATAATAATATGAAGGACGTAATTAAGAGAGTGTAAAGGATAAATAAAGAGATTTCATCTTTTACTTTAATTGAATCAATTGTTCTAATATAAGGTAATCCCGAATATTTTACATCAATATTAATAGTTTTACTATACTTTTCTCCTGCATCTACAATTTTATCTACTAACGCTTTTCTTTCAGGACTCGCTAAAATTACTTTATCAATATCAACCAACATTATAGCGGAATAAACCTCTTTATTATAAAGTAATCCCTCATAGATTTTTTGATTATTCAATATTTTTATTGAAACATCTAAATCTTGATATGATAGATCAGGGTGATACCAATTTTCAGAATTAAAATGTTTTTTTGTAGAATCAATGGTCAAAATTGGTAAATCGGTAATATTTAAAACATCATTTACACCTTCTATTGCTTGAATTTTCTTTCCAAATTTATTCCAAGCATGCAAATGTTCTTTACTGAAAAACTCAACATCCTGTACAGCAATAACCATTGTATTGATACTCTCTCCAAATTCCTCCTTGAATTTTTCATTATCAATAAATATTTGATTGTCCTCAGGTAATATTTTCGCCATCTGATAAGTCAGTTTTGCATCTTTTGCAAATTCTGACATAACAGTAATAGAAGCAATCAGAATGAAGATAAATATAAACCTTCCTTTTAAGATAATATCTGAGATATTTGGCATTATAGTTTTTAGATTTGATAAAAAAAGGGATTGAAAAATCCCTTAGTTTTTTAAAATTTAAGATGATTAGATCGTCATTACATCTTTTTCTTTTTCTTCAAAGTGTTTATCTGTAATAGCAATATATTTATCGGTTAGGTTCTGCACGCTTGTCTCAGCATCTCTTACCATATCTTCAGAAAGTCCGTCTTTAGATAATTTCTTTATCTCATCATTTGCTTTCTGCCTTGCGTTTCTTACGCTTACTTTGCAATTTTCAGATTCAGATTTCACTTGTTTTACTAAATCTCTTCTTCTTTCTTCCGTAAGTGCTGGTACATTAATCATAATTAATTCGCCATTATTCATTGGGTTCAATCCTAAATTCGCTTCTACAATTGCTTTTTCAATATCACCCATTACACTTTTATCAAATGGCTGTATCGAAATTGTTTGTGGATCTGGTGTACTAACATTTGCCATCTGAGATAAAGGTGTAACTGCTCCATAATAGTCAACTTTTACTGCAGAAAGCATATTTGGAGAAGCTTTTCCTGCTCTAATTTTTGAAAGTACATTCTCTAACCTACTTATTGCCTCTGACATTTGTTCTTGAGCAACATCTAAAATTAATTCAATATCTTCTGTCATAATTTGTTATTTAAAATTTTACAAGTGTCCCAATATTTTCTCCTCTACAAACTTTCTGAAGGTTTCCTTCAGTATTCATATTAAATACTTTTATTGGTAAATTATTTTCTTTACAAAGTGTAAAAGCTGTTAAATCCATTACACTTAACTCCTTCTTAAAAACCTCATCAAAAGAAATCGTTTCATACATTTTTGCGTCAGGATCTTTTTCTGGGTCAGCAGTAAATATTCCATCCACTCTTGTGCCTTTAAGTATTACATCTGCTTCAATTTCAATTGCCCTTAATGTTGCAGCTGTATCAGTTGTAAAATACGGATTTCCTGTTCCACCACCAAAAATTACAACTCTACCTTTACTTAAATGTCTTGTAGCTTTTCTTCTGATAAAAGGTTCTGCTACTTGTTCCATTCTGATTGCAGTTAATAATCTAGTTTGTACTTCTGCTGATTCAAGAGCAGATTGTAAAGCCATGCCATTAATAATAGTAGCTAACATTCCCATATAATCTCCTTGAACTCTGTCAAAACCTGCTCCTTCTGACTGAATACCCCTGTAAATATTTCCTCCACCAATAACTACAGCAACCTGAATTCCTTTATCAACAATTTGTTTTATTTCTTTTGCATAATCTGACAATCTACTAGAATCAATACCGTAATTCTGATCTCCCATTAAGGCTTCCCCACTGAGTTTTAAAAGTATTCTATTATATTTCATAAGTAATTAAAAAAGTTGCCCAAAGATACGTAAATAAGAGAAATTGAAAAATATTGATAGATTTTTTTGAAAATAAAAAAACCACCCAATTGGGTGGTTTTGAAATATTTGTATTTGTGCTTTTTGTTACCCTAAAGAAACCCTTTTAAAAGAACTTACATCAACATCTCCATACGATTTAATGTATGAATCTACATTTTTACTTTCGTCCTTAATAAAGTTCTGATCTAACAAACATTGTTCTTGATCTAGTGTAGTGTTATCAGAAATAAATCTATCTATCTTTCCAGGAACAATTTTATCCCAAATTTGCTCTGGTTTTCCTTCTGCTTGTAACTGAGACTCAATCTCAGATTTAGCCTCTGCCATTACTTCATCTGTAAGTTGAGACATAGAAATGTATTTAGGAACATTTTTTAATGTTTTTCCTAATCTTGCTAATTCAATGTTCTCTTTTTCGATAGCAGCAATTCTTGCTTCTGTTTCGTTAGATACATAGTC
>Ga0208970_1000398_pt1:0-2500 | contig 14757 bp, 9 predicted proteins | sample AOAMet2_C49A8_35_2_FD_188078 | JGI IMG/M metagenome (GOLD analysis project Ga0208970, IMG submission 188078) | Ammonia-oxidizing marine microbial communities from Monterey Bay, California, USA - C0912_C49A8_35 (SPAdes) | ecosystem: Environmental > Aquatic > Marine > Intertidal zone...
TCTAACGCCTACACCGGATATGGACCGAACTGTCTCACGACGTTCTGAACCCAGCTCGCGTACCGCTTTCATGGGCGAACAGCCCAACCCTTGGGACGTGCTACCGCCCCAGGATGCGACGAGCCGACATCGAGGTGCCAAACCTCCCCGTCGATGTGAACTCTTGGGGGAGATCAGCCTGTTATCCCTAGAGTAACTTTTATCCGTTGAGTGACGGCCCTTCCACTTGGTACCGTCAGATCACTAAGACCGACTTTCGTCCCTGTTCGACTTGTAGGTCTCACAGTCAAGCTTCCTTTTGCCTTTGCGCTCTACAATCGATTTCTGACCGATTTGAGGAAACCTTTGTACGCCTCCGTTACCTTTTGGGAGGCGACCGCCCCAGTCAAACTGACCACCTGAAAATGTCCTTCAGCTGGATTCACAGCGAAAAGTTAGAATTCTCACATTATTAGGGTGGTATTTCAAGGATGGCTCCAATAATCCCAGAAGATCATCTTCATAGCCTCCCACCTATCCTACGCAAATAAAGTTTGAAGTCAATTCCAAGCTACAGTAAAGCTTCATAGGGTCTTTCTGTCCAGGTGCAGGTAGTCCGCATCTTCACAGACAAGTCTATTTCACCGAGCCTCTCTCCGAGACAGTGTCCAAATCGTTACGCCTTTCGTGCAGGTCGGAACTTACCCGACAAGGAATTTCGCTACCTTAGGACCGTTATAGTTACGGCCGCCGTTCACCGGGGCTTCAGTCGCTAGCGTCGCATAAAGCTAACCAACTTCCTTAACCTTCCGGCACTGGGCAGGCGTCAGCCCCCATACATTGTCTTGCGACTTTGCGGAGACCTGTGTTTTTGGTAAACAGTCGCTTGGACCTTGTTATTGCAGCCTAAATAGGCACCCCTTCTCCCAAAGTTACGGGGTTATTTTGCCGAGTTCCTTAGAGAGAGTTATCTCGCGCCCCTTAGTATTCTCTACTTACCCACCTGTGTCGGTTTATGGTACAGGCACTTTATATTTAAGATAGATTGAGCTTTTCTTGGAAGTATGACATCATTCACTTCAATACGATTAAGTATCTCCTATTCACGTCTTAACTCAAAGTATTTTCTCTACTTCTCAACATCTAAACGCTTAAACCGGTAACCAACATCCGGCTGAACTAGCCTGCTCCGTCCCTCATTATCAATAAAAAGTGGTACAGGAATATCTACCTGTTATCCATCGACTACGCCAAATCGGCCTTGCCTTAGGTCCTGACTAACCCTCCGCGGACGAGCCTTCCGGAGGAATCCTTAGGTTTTCGGGGCATTGGATTCTCACCAATGTTTTCGCTACTCAAGCCGACATTCTCACTTCTGCTTCGTCCACGCCCGTTTTCACTAACGCTTCAACCTACAACAGAACGCTCCCCTACCGATAATTTATTATTACCCCATAGCTTCGGCAAATTACTTAGTCCCGTACATTTTCGGCGCAGGTTTACTCGACCAGTGAGCTATTACGCATTCTTTAAAGGATTGCTGCTTCTAAGCAAACCTCCTGGTTGTCTATGCACTCCCACCACCTTTCGCACTTAGCAATTTTTAGGGGCCTTAACTGATGGTCTGGGCTGTTTCCCTCTTGACAATGGAGCTTATCCCCCACAGTCTTACTGATTAACTATACAATTTAGTATTCTTAGTTTGCCTTCATTTGGTACCGAATTACCAGCCCGCATAAAAACAGTGCTTTACCCCTAAATTTAAACATTAATCGCTGCGCCAAAACACATTTCGGGGAGAACCAGCTAGCTCCGGATTCGATTGGCATTTCACCCCTAACCACAATTCATCCGCTGATTTTTCAACATCAGTCGGTTCGGACCTCCACTTGATTTTACCTAAGCTTCATCCTGACCATGGTTAGATCATCCGGGTTCGGGTCTATAAACAATGACAAACGCCCTATTCAGACTCGCTTTCGCTATGGCTCCTACATTTAACCTGCCATTGCTTATAAGTCGCCGGCTCATTCTTCAACAGGCACGCAGTCAGACGTTAAGTCGTCCTCCTACTGCTTGTAAGCTTATAGTTTCATGTTCTATTTCACTCCCCTTGCGGGGTTCTTTTCACCTTTCCCTCACGGTACTATGCGCTATCGGTCATTTAGGAATATTTAGCCTTACGAGGTGGTCCTCGCAGATTCACACGGGATTTCACGTGCCCCATGCTACTCGGGATAAAACCGCACTAGATTAATATTTTCGATTACAAGACTATCACTTCCTATGGTTCTTCATTCCAAAAGATTCATCTAATTTTAATCATAAGTGTATTTTGGTTCTCCCACTACCCTAATTTGTAAATTAGTTTAGGCTGTTCCCGTTTCGCTCGCCGCTACTCAGGGAATCGTTTTTACTTTCTTTTCCTCCGGTTACTAAGATGTTTCAATTCTCCGGGTTCGCTCTAACCTCGAGTATTTATTCCTCGAGAAGTTCTATTGAAGTTTCCTTATTCGGGTAT
>Ga0208970_1000398_pt1:5000-14757 | contig 14757 bp, 9 predicted proteins | sample AOAMet2_C49A8_35_2_FD_188078 | JGI IMG/M metagenome (GOLD analysis project Ga0208970, IMG submission 188078) | Ammonia-oxidizing marine microbial communities from Monterey Bay, California, USA - C0912_C49A8_35 (SPAdes) | ecosystem: Environmental > Aquatic > Marine > Intertidal zone...
CCTAAAGCAGTTAACCAGATACCAGCAACTGGCCATAAAGCTAAGAAGAAGTGTAAAGCACGAGAGTTGTTGAAACTAGCGTATTGGAAGATTAAACGACCAAAGTAACCGTGTGCAGCTACGATGTTGTAAGTCTCTTCCTCTTGACCAAACTTGTAACCGTTGTTAGTAGACTCAGTCTCGCTTGTCTCACGGATTAAAGAAGAAGTTACTAAAGAACCGTGCATAGCAGAGAATAAAGAACCACCGAATACACCAGCAACACCAGCCATGTGGAATGGGTGCATTAAAATGTTGTGCTCAGCTTGGAATACTAACATGAAGTTGAAAGTACCAGAAATACCTAAAGGCATACCGTCAGAGAAAGAACCTTGACCGATTGGGTAGACGATGAATACAGCAGCAGCTGCAGCTACTGGAGCTGAGAAAGCTACGAAGATCCAAGGACGCATACCTAAACGGTATGATAATTCCCACTCACGACCCATCCAAGTACATACACCAATGAAGAAGTGTAATACTACTAATTGGTAAGGACCACCATTGTATAACCACTCGTCTACAGATGCAGCTTCCCAGATTGGGTAGAAGTGTACACCAATAGCGTTTGAACTTGGAACTACAGCACCAGAGATGATGTTGTTACCGTACATTAAAGAACCAGCAACTGGCTCACGGATACCATCGATATCTACTGGAGGTGCAGCGATGAATGCGATGATGAAACAAGATGTAGCAGTTAATAAAGTAGGGATCATTAAACAACCGAACCAACCGATGTATAAACGGTTCTCAGTGCTAGTAACCCATGCGCAGAAGCGCTCCCATAAACTTGCGCTAGCGCGCTTTTCTAAAGTTGCAGTCATAATATTTTATGTTTAAAATTTTATTTTTAATTCCCAGGATTAACCTGTTACAATTTATTATAAGACATTTTTAATTTTTTGCCCACAATTTTATTAAATAATTATTTTTAAAAAATTGCCTATGGTTGCCAACACTAATGAAAAATTATATACTAGGTTGGTAAGTACGTAGCTCAGTGGATTAGAGCATTAGACTCCGGATCTAAATGCCAGGGGTTCAAATCCCCTCGTACTTAAGGGTTTAAAAAATAGGGGCTGAAATCGATTCGACGATTAGGTTTAAAGAGACAATACAAGTCGATAATGAGAATTTCTCGTTAAAATTTCTCAAAAAAAATAATAAATGCAAATAACATTTTAAAATTCTTTACCAAGTCTCCGGTAGTAGCATTCGCTTAAAACCTTTGGTTTCACATTAGTCTAATCTTAATTTAATATGAAAATCTTTAAGATGCAGCTAAAAAATAAATTTAGCTAAGAACCCTACGCAATCAAATGTATGTATAACAGAACTTGGAATACTATTGACTAATACAATCTAATTGGACGTGGGTTCAAATCCCACCAGTTCCAAAAACTATAAGCATCTGTGGCCGAGTGGTCGAAGGCACCGGACTCATAATCCGTTTTCGTAAGAACATCACTGGTTCAAACCCAGTCAGATGCAATATTTAATGTATATTTTTCTGTTAAAAAGTCATTAGTGTACTTGTATGAAGATAATAAATCTCCTTAAACATATTAATGTTTGAAAGATTTACCGAGAAAGCTATTAAAGTAGTTATGCTTTCTCAGGAGGAATCACGAAGATTAGGTCATAATTTCGTGGGTACCGAACAAATATTATTAGGGTTAGTTGGAGAAAACGGTGGAGTTGCGTATAAAGTTCTTCGCACTTTTGGAGTTACCCTTCGAGAAGCGCGCACAGAAGTTGAACGTATTATCGGCCGTGGGTCTGGATTTGTTGCAGTTGAAATTCCTTTTACTCCTAGAGCAAAACGAGTTTTAGAAATTGCAATTGAAGAGGCTCGTGACCTTGGGCATGGGTATATTGGTACTGAGCATATTCTTCTTGCACTTTTAGAAGAAGAAGTAGGTGTTGGTGTTCGTGTACTTCAACAATTAGGTTTAGTTATTTCTCAAATACGTACGGAACTTTTAATACAAATTGGGGAAAATATCGAAGCCGTTGCTCCAGGTGATAAATCTGATCAATTTGACATGGGAGGGCTAGCAATTGAAGAATTCACAACAAATTTAACAGAAACAGCCTATAACGGAAATTTAGATCCTGTGGTTGGACGTGATGATGAAATTAGTCGTGTTATTCAAATTTTAGCTCGCCGCCGAAAGAATAATCCAGTTCTTATTGGAGAACCCGGGGTCGGTAAAACAGCTGTTGCCGAAGGTTTAGCACAAAGAATTGTTGAACGCGATGTGCCAGCATTATTAGACGATAAACAAGTTATTAGTTTAGATGTGGGGCTTTTATTAGCCGGAACAAAATATCGTGGTGAATTTGAAGAACGCTTAAAACGTATCGTTGATGAGATACGAAGTTCTGAGAATATAATTTTAGTTATTGATGAAGTTCATACTTTAATTGGTGCAGGTGCAGCAGAAGGTGCAGTTGACGCAGCAAACATATTAAAACCCGCTCTAGCACGTGGTGAATTACAATGTTTAGGGGCAACAACTGTGGAAGAATACCGCAAACATATTGAACGCGACTCAGCATTAGAGCGTCGTTTCCAACCTGTCCAAGTACCAGAGCCGTCAGTTGATGATACTGTAGATATCCTTAGATGTTTACGGGCACGTTATGAACGCCACCATGGTTTAAAAATCGGTGATGATGCTTTAGAAGCAGCTTCGAGAATGGGAGCACAGTACATTGCGGATCGTTTTTTACCAGATAAGGCTATCGATTTAATTGACGAAGCCTGTGCACGCGTACGTTTACGTGCAACGCGAACTCCTGATTCAGCAACTGGTTTAAAACGCGAGTTACGCGATGTAATGAAAGAAAAAGAAACTGCAATTCGTGAACAAGATTTTGAACGAGCAGCAGATATTTTAGATCGTGAGATTGAAATTCGTGCACAATTAAATATTATTCTTTCAACTGTTAAACGCGTTTCTTCATCTAAAGAAACACCAACATATGAATCAATCGTTTGTGAGGACGATATCGCACATGTTGTTGCAGCATGGACGGGTATTCCTGTTAATAAACTTTCGAAGACAGAGTCAGAAAAGTTATTAGTAATGGAAGATACACTTCATTCACGTATTATTGGACAAGAGCAAGCTGTCTCTGCGGTATCAAAAGCCATTCGAAGAGCACGGGTAGGTTTACGTAATCCGAATCGACCGATTGCTAGTTTCTTATTCTCTGGACCAACAGGTGTAGGAAAAACAGAGTTAACGAAAGCATTAGCTTTATTTTTCTTTGGTGCAGAAGACTCAATGGTGCGTTTAGATATGTCGGAGTATATGGAACGCCATACAGTCGCAAAATTAATCGGTTCACCTCCAGGTTATGTAGGTTATAGCGAAGGTGGTCAATTAACAGAGGCAGTAAGACGTAAACCTTATACAGTTGTGTTATTTGATGAAATCGAGAAAGGTCATCCAGACGTATTTAATTTGTTATTACAAATTCTTGAAGATGGTCGATTAACAGATTCAAAAGGTCGAACAATCGATTTTAAGAATACGATGATCATTCTGACATCAAATGTGGGAGCAAAAGCAATTCAAAATGCCGCGGGTTCCGGTAGTGGACTTGGATTTGATAGCCCAGATACTAATGATGAAGATTCTGAGTACACTAGAATGGCAGAATTGGTGAATGAAGAATTAAAGCGCTTCTTCCGTCCAGAATTTTTAAATCGTTTAGATGAAGTTATTATCTTCCAACAATTAACGAAACGAGATTTAGGGCAGATCGCTGATATTATGTTAGCTCAATTATGTGCTCGAACTAAAGATCAGAATTTCACATTAAATGTGACGCCACGTGCCAAAGATTTATTAATCGATGAGGGCTTTGACCCAATTTACGGTGCTAGACCATTACGCCGAGCAATCATGAAACTACTTGAAGATAAATTAGCTCAAACAGTATTAAGTGAGTCGATTGAACCTGATAGCTTAGTATTAGTGGATGTAAATGATAATAGAGAATTAAGTATTGTTGTTGATCACAGTTCAATACCACTTCTTGAACCAGTTACAACTTAATTTTTCTTAAATAAAAACACACTAATAACAGGAAACTTTTTTTGTTTATTATTCACTATTAGTCTATTGTAAGCAGAAATAGTTTTTGCCAATTTCCTTAGGAAATTGGCAAAGTCTTCCCAAAATTTGCAAAGTTCTGAATGCCTTTTTTATGTTATAATATATATAGCGTTACAGCTAGACTAAATTTATCTAGATATAAAGACTATGGACATTATAAGCTTAGGATACGCAGGCTTAATGGTTGTTTTTACGTTTTCCCTTTCTTTAGTTGTTTGGGGTCGAAACGGATTTTAAACTTTGTTAGTTGGCTCCGTTATATCTTAAAAACGGAGAACGCTTTAAGTTTTATTAAGTAAATAAAAAAATTATGGAAGAAATTATTACAACAGGAGTCATTTGCTTTGGAATGACGTTAATCGGTATTTCTCTTGGTTTTGCATTATTAAAAATCCAAGCTGGATAAAGTCGAGCGATTAATTCTAATTATTCGCTTTTAAGCGAGCATTTTTATTTAATTTATATGGATTTTGTCTTGTTTTTAATTAATCTTTTTATTATTGTATTAATTCTTATTCGTGTACCTAATGTAAATACGGCAGCTATGGATATAGATCAAAATCCAAAGTTTTTAAATCCGCTTATTGGTGTTTTCATTGGTATAGATTTGACTAATATGGTATATAATCAGATCCAAGCTTAATTACTTTTGTAATAAAAAATCTTAATATTGTATTAAGGCTTGTATAAAAATACTAATTATATGTATAATTTTTAAAAGTTATATGATATTATGGCGGTATAGCTAAGTGGTAAGGCAGAGGATTGCAAATCCTTTATTCCCCAGTTCGAATCTGGGTGCCGCCTAATATTTTATTTTTGGGAGAGTGGTGGAATGGTAGACACGACGGACTTAAAATCCGTTGGCTTTTGCGGCCGTGAGGGTTCAAGTCCCTCCTCTCCTATTTTATCCAATATATTGGATCGTAGACGTCTGCGTATTATGGCGCAATAAGGCTATTTTTCCTGTTTTTGCAATTTCTAAAATTCCAAATTTTTGTAACAATTGTTCCAAAGCCAAAATCTTTTCAGGTTCGCCAGTTACTTCTATTGTTAAACATTTTGATGCTAAATCAACAATTCTGGCATTAAAAACTTTTGCAATGTCCATTATTTCCGTCCGAGTTTCTTCAGTAAAACGAACCTTTAATAACATTAATTCTCTGCCAACATTTGGAAGAGTTGTAATATCTTGGACTTTACGAACATTTATTAATTTATAAAGTTGCTTTGTTAATTGTTCAATAGTTTTATCATCACCTGGAACAACCATAGTAATACGAGATATATTTTTTTGTTCTGCTGGACCAACTGAAAGACTTTCAATATTGAAGCCTCTGCGAGCAAATAACCCAGCGATACGTGTTAAAACACCCGATTCATTTTCAACTAAAACAGATAAAGTATGTTTCATTTTTGAATTGTAATTAAAATAGCTGGTATTAAAAATACCAGCTTGCTTAATAATTTAGAAATTCATTTCTGCAGCTTGTACTTTTTCAAATTGCTTTTTCTTAATTACTAAGAATGTTTGACATAATACTACTGCTAAACAGAATACTAAATAACCAACAATACGATCAGGGTTTTGTAAAACGATTTCCGTTTCAGCTTGACCAAAACCACCAACATTTGGATCAGTTGTTAAAAGTGAATCTTTTGTTACAACTTGACCAGGTTTAGCTGTAACATCTAATCCTTTTGAGATTTTTTGATCTGTAATTGTACCATCTGCACCAGTAATGGAAATTTCATAACCACTTCCATTTGCGCTTGGGTTTACAGAAGATATTACACCTGCAGCACTTGCTAAAACTACATTGTTGTTTGATTTATCACCGTTAGGATTGATCTGACCGCGACCACGATTAGCCCCAACATAAATTGGATACTTTAAGAAATTAATTTTACTATTCTTTGCAGGATCAGGTGCTAAAATAGGGAATGAAATTTCTTGATTCTTGTCTCCTAAAATAGGACCAACTACAAGAATATTTTCAGCAGTTGAGCTGTATGGTGAAATATAAACACCTTTATTTTTTGCCTTAACTTCAGCCGGCACACGCTTAGGTGGTGCTAACTTGAAACCTTCTGGTAAGATAACAACAGCCCCCACATTTAAAGGCCCTCTATCACCACTAGCGACTAGTTGTTTTTTCTTTAAATCATAAGGGATTTTCACTACAGCCTCGAAAACCGTATCAGGTAAAACCGCACTAGGTGACTCAATGCCCGTTGGTTTTTGTGCTAAATGACAGTTTGCACAAGCAATACGTCCATTAGCTTCACGTGGATTTGCATACGCTTGTTGCGCATAAATTGGATAAGCATTACTGTTTTGAGGTAAAAAACTCCCAACAACCATTAACACCGCGGTAAACGAACAAATGATATTCTTAAATTGTTTTTTCATTTTTAAAAACTTTTTCAGTTTCTATATTTTTATATAAAGTATTTTTTTTTAGAGTTTATTTCTTATAAAGAACTAAAAGCCCAGCACCGATTAAGTATAAGATAACAATTGCTCCAGATAAACAAAGTTGTGTCACGGGATCTGTTGAAGGAGTCAATACAGCACTAATTATTGTTGCTCCTAATACGACATATTTCCACGCATTTAACATTTGTTTACCATTTACAATTCCAGCTAATCCTAAAATGACTTGTACAATTGGGACTTGGAAGGAAAAACCGGTGCTATAAAATAAGAAAAGTATAAAATCGAAGTATTGATCAAATGACCATAAGGGTTCGATTACAGTACTACTATAACCAATAAAAAAATTTAATGCCGCTGGTATTAATACGTAATACGCAAATAAAAGCCCAGCACAAAATAATACTAATGATGTTACTAAAATCGGTAAAATTATATTTTTTTCCGATTTAGTTAAGCCAGGTAAAATATAAAAAATTAGTTGGCTAAGTAAAAAGGGGACACTAAAAAGCAGTCCACCATAAAAAGAGATTTTAACAGTTGATAAAAAGTATTCCCCAGGAGAAAGTTGAATAAATTTAATGCCTTCAATTGGTGCTTCTAATAGTTCAACAATAGGTGTAATCTTTAAAAACATTACACCTATTGCTAAAAAAGCAAAGCATAGGACTTGTAGGGACCGTTGACGCATTTCTTCAATATGTTCCGAAATGGGTAACTCTAAAGCTTCAATATCCAGGTTTAGCTCATCTGTTTGTCTAAACTGAAAATCTTTATCCTTAATTCTTAAATCCACTATGTATACTTTTTTATCAATTTTAATTAAATTATTTCAGACTAAAATTAACCTTTTAACATTTTAGTAGCTTCAAAACGTGCTTTCGCAATTTGAACCTTTAAAATTTCTGGTTTTAATTTTCGGTCTTCAGAAACAGTTTTCTTTACGTCTTCTAAATTCGTTGTCGCATCTATAAGAGCTTTTTCAACTTCTGCAAGATCGCTAGAACTAGAAACTTCTTCAGCACCATTTACCAGAACAGTAACTTGATCATCTTCGACTTCCGCGAATCCTCCGTAAAGAACCGCTGGAGTCCAAGTGCCATTGTTTTTGTAGCGTAAAACCCCAGCTTCAAGAATAGTAACTAAGGGAGCATGCCCTTTCAAAATTCCTACTCCACCGGTGATTGACGGTAAAACAACTTGTTCTGTTTCACTTGTTAAAAAAACTTTTTCAGGAGTGATTATACGAACATTTAAACTCATCTTAACTCCTTAATTTTTATTATTGTAAACTTTCAGCTTTTGCGATAGCTTCGTCAATATCACCTACTAAGTAGAAAGATTGCTCTGGAAGATCATCTAATTCACCACTTAAAATCATATTGAAACCTTTAATAGCATCTGCTAAAGATACATATTTTCCAGGTGAACCTGTGAAGATTTCAGCTACAAAGAAAGGTTGAGATAAGAAACGCTCAATTTTACGAGCACGGGCAACCGCTAATTTATCATCTTCTGATAACTCATCGATACCTAAAATTGCAATAATATCTTGTAATTCTTTGTACTTTTGTAAAATTTTCTTAACATTTTGCGCTGTGTCATAATGCGTGTCACCAACAATTTCTGGTTGAAGCATTGTTGAAGTAGAATCTAAAGGATCTACCGCTGGGTAAATACCTTTTGCTGCTAAGTTACGAGATAATACTGTTGTTGCATCTAAATGCGCGAAAGTAGTTGCTGGCGCTGGATCTGTTAAATCATCCGCAGGAACGTAAACAGCTTGGATTGAAGTAATCGAACCTTGTGTTGTTGATGTAATACGTTCTTGTAAAGCACCCATTTCAGTTGCTAAAGTTGGTTGGTAACCAACGGCAGATGGCATACGACCTAAAAGAGCAGATACCTCAGATCCGGCTTGTACAAATCGGAAAATGTTATCAATGAATAATAACACGTCTTGCTTATTAATATCACGGAAGTATTCCGCCATAGTTAATGCAGTTAAACCGATACGCATACGTGCACCTGGAGGCTCGTTCATTTGACCATAACATAAAGCTACTTTAGACTCAGGAAGGTTATTTTCATTAATAACACCTGATTCCTTCATCTCCATGTATAAGTCATTACCTTCACGAGTACGTTCACCTACACCACCAAATACAGAAACTCCACCGTGAGCCTTGGCAATATTATTAATTAATTCCATAATTAATACTGTTTTACCTACACCGGCACCACCGAATAAACCGATTTTACCACCACGACGATATGGTGCTAATAAATCTACAACCTTAATACCAGTTTCAAATACTGAAGGCTTTGTTTCTAAGTCAGTAAAAGCAGGAGCACTACGGTGAATTGGTAATGTTTCTGAATCATCAACAGGCCCCATTTCATCTACAGGTTGACCTAAAACGTTGAAGATACGGCCTAAAGTTGGCGCACCTACAGGAACACTAATTGGTGCACCTGTATCAACAGCTTCGATTCCACGTTTCATACCATCAGTAGAACTCATCGAAACGGCACGAACTTTATTATCACCTAATAATTGTTGTACCTCACACACTACTACGGTACCTGACTCTAATGTAATATCAATTGCGTTGTAAACTTTTGGTAAGTTTCCATTTGCAAATTCAATATCTAATACAGGTCCAATAATTTGGGTTACGCTACCCACATTTGTACTAACTTCCAGCATATGTATTTTACAAAATATTATTTTTTAATCAATAGGGTTTCAAAAAGTTTTTAAAAAAATTAATTTCCGCAACTTTTTCATTATCTTGCATTAATCATTATACGATAAAGATGAAAAAAATGTTTATCATAAAATCTCCTATTCTTATTCGTGTATAAGGCTTTATAGCCAATTTTTTTTGCGAAACAAAAAAATCTTAAATACATAGATTTTTAGAATTATAAAAAGATTAAATAAATTTAAATAGATGTGGGATATTAGTATCTCGTAAGTTAAACTTATTTAACCCCGTTAAAATTAGTTCTTTGACAGGGTTAAATAAGATCTGAAGATATTCTGCCCGTTGTTTTTAACCAATTCTGTGCTTCAATATAATTGGTTGGGGCTAATCGAATAGCTTGACGCCAATACTCACCAGCTTTATCAAATAAGGCTTTA
>Ga0208970_1000402_pt1 | contig 14651 bp, 33 predicted proteins | sample AOAMet2_C49A8_35_2_FD_188078 | JGI IMG/M metagenome (GOLD analysis project Ga0208970, IMG submission 188078) | Ammonia-oxidizing marine microbial communities from Monterey Bay, California, USA - C0912_C49A8_35 (SPAdes) | ecosystem: Environmental > Aquatic > Marine > Intertidal zone | place...
AAAAGCAAAGTGCCCGTACTTGCCCAGCTGGTTCAAAGACAAGCCAGTTGCATGGTACGAAGGCGCACAAGAAGCAGCAGCAGGCACACTCAACTCAATCCTGATGGAACATGGCTGTTACAACGGCTTTCGTACCACGCATGCAAAGAGCAAGCAATTCAACGTTGAATACCGATACGATTATTATTTTCTAAGTACAGCAAAATAATTCCAAACAAGGGTTGACACGTTCAACCCTTTCCCTTATACTGTACACACAGTTAGGAAATAGGAAAACGAAATGATTTTAAACGGTTTTTGGTTTGATGACACAGTTGAACAATTGGTACTAGACATGCAGGCCAATCACTGCGCAACAGCAGGAGACTTCCAAAAGGCACTCAAGTTGCTGTATCCGGAGCACAGGCAGATCGAATGCGAAAAAGACTTTCTTGACTTTGTGGAAGCTTACACCGACTACGTTGATCAGGAATAATTCCAAAAAAGAAGTTGACATCAGTTGGCTTCTTTCTTATAATAGCTTTAACAGTTAGGCACTAGGAGAAACAAAATGGCATTTGTATCACAAGAAGACAAAAAGAATTTATCACCCGCAATCAAAGCAGTACTCAAGAAGTACGGCATGAAGGGCACCATAGCAGTGCGTCATCACTCAACGCTGGTAGTCAACATCAAGTCAGGTGACTTGGACATACTGGGCGCATGGAAAAAGGCTGCGCTTGCAAGCAACAGAAACGACTTTTACGATCCGCATGATGTCAATCGTCTTAACCATGTGCTAAAAGCTACGCACATTGACGTGAACACATACTGGATTGACGACAGCTATGCAGACGAAAAAGTGGTTGCATTCTTGAACGAGTTAAAGTCAGCAATGGAAGGTCCAGAGTTCTTTAACCACGATGACTCCATGACTGACTACTTTCATCGCTCGCACTACGTTGACATCAACATAGGGCAGTGGAACAAACCGTACGTCTGCAACAAAGAAGTCGCAACGTTCGAGCCTGTTGAGCTCAAGGTGTACGAAGCAGAAACAGCATAATTCAAACACAAGGTTGGCTGATAGTCAACCTTTTTTTATGGTCGGTCGATCTATTTTTTATAGATAGATTTCGGCAGGCCGTGGCCTAGTCGCGTCCCATATCCTCATGGTGTAGCTTTATGTTTCTTATAATAGCATAACGCACAGCACAGTCAACCCCTAAATAAAATAAAATAAAAGGTTGCATTCATTTCTTGTTGTCGTATAATGTACACACAGTTAGGAAATAGGAGTAACAACATGTCAGCATACAAAATGAGAGACGCAGCAGATACGCTAGAGCAGATTGCAGAACAGATGCAGGAACTGCTAGAGCAAGCAAGCGAAACAGTTAAGGAGATCGACGAGCTGGGCGAGGACATCGGTTCTGACCTTGGGCTGGAATTTAACAACTACATCATGCCTCACTTGCGCATACGCTTAGGTGAAGACGGTGGTGGGTACATGTCAAACGAAAAGGGCCTTGTGGACTTGGCTAATCGGGCACGCGAGCAAGCAGATGAGCTCGAGCACATGGTCGACGACGAAGAAGAATAATTCCAAAAAGTGGTAGACATGTTCTACCACTTGTCGTATTATGTACACACAGTTAGGAAATAGGAGTTACAACATGCAAGCACAAACTGAAAACAAACGTCCACTTTCGCACAACAACATTGAACGCTCATGTTCACGTATGTGGAAGAAGCGCGAACTTAACCAAGTGATCAAAGCTGTCGAAGCAGCAGGCTACGATGTGATCACTAAGCCTGAGTCAATTGTAGTTGGTCTGCTTGATACTGATCAAGTGTTTTTAAGAGCACTCAAAGGCAACGGTATATGGTTGGTGCGTTACGATCAGAAACTGTTCGACGAAGACTTCGAGGAATAATTGGAAACAGGAGTTGACATCGGTTAGCTCCTCTCTTATAATGTACACACAGTTAGGAAACGGAGTAACAACATGCAAAAGGTTTTAAATTACGATGTACGCGAACTGTTTGACCCAGTGCAAACGCATGCCGCATATCAAGTTCCAACCGAGCAAATCGATCAGCTTAAAACTGAGCTGAAGACCAATCACGGTGCAACACGTTTCCGTCGTGTTAAAACTTGCATCAAGGGAATAGAAATTTTGTGCTTCAAGTTAAAATAAAAGGTTGCATTCTTTTCTAGTCATGCTATTATGTACACACAGTTAGGAAACGGAGTAACACAATGTCAATAGAAACTTTAATGCTAGGCCTGATCGGCACAACCAAAAACGGCACAACCAAAACCGAAATCCACTTCCAGCCTAAAGAGAAGTTTCTGGAATTGCATCAAGAGTCTGGTTATGTGATTGCAAGCTTGCCGGTTGACACAGCACGCGATTTATCGTTGCATGATCACCGCTGGCGTGTAGCGATTGCGCTGTACAACTTGCACGTAGACACTGGAAAAATAATTGCATAAAAGGTTGCATCCTGATCTGTGTGTGCTATTATGTACACACAGTTAGGAAATAGGAGACATAACATGTCAAAAGTAGTAGCAAACAAAATTCTCAAAGAACACGGCTTAGAGTTTGTAAAGGTAAGCACAGGTAGCATGTTCGGAAACGATAAGTGCTTTACTGACAACTCGGGCAAGCGTGTAAAGGGCATGTTTGGTGCAAGCATCGGGCCAATGACGCTAACAAACATTCCTTGGGATAAGCTACGTGAAAAGGAACGTCAAGTCCACAGTGTGCTAGCAGCACGCTTCAAGCAAGACGAAACAGGCAGCTATATTGTCGAAGAAACTTCGCGCAGTGTAACCAAGCTAAGACTGTCAACGCAAGACTTTCCAGCGTACACACGTTCTGCGAACTTGGACGATGCGTACCGCAACCACTACATTGTACCTTTCTTTGAAAAAGATAAAAAATAGGTTGCATTCATTTCTAGTCATGCTATTATGTACACACAGTTAGGAACGAGGAGTTACAAAATGAACGGTTTAACAATTGCAGAACTTGAAGAACTATTAGCAGACGCCAAAGCATGCGGTGCTGATCCAGAGACCCCAGTACACTTTAGCTACGGGTATGGTGACCACTGGCGCACTACGGTAGCACCGCAAGCCAGTAACGCAGACATGCTGTATGTTACGCACAGTGACTACCACCGCATGGACAAGTTAACAGACGACGATGGTGAAGAAGAAAGCGATCGTCAAGTGTTAGTTATTTCGTAGAAAATGGTTGCAATGTTTCCTAGCTGTGTTAATATGTACACACAGTTAGGAAACAGGAGCAGCACATGAGACAAAGCAGTTTAGCAGTACAAATAGACGACCTCAACGAGCAGATCGAAGAAGCGTTAGCAGCAGGTCGTCACGGTGAAGCCGAAGAGCTTTACATGGAACTGGAAGAACTTTGTAGAGAAGAGGACTTATAAAGGTTGCATTCGTTCCTAGTTGTGCTATTATATAGGCAGCTAGGAGCAACATGTTTTTTATCTTTTTAGCAAAAAGAAAATTGAAAAAAAGATAAAAAAGATGTTGACATAACTTACCGAGTAGGTTATAATAGCTACACACAGTTAGGGCAAAGAACAAAACTTTGCACTACACAAAAAAATTAAAAAATTGGTAGACACAGAAATTTAAACGTGTATAATTACACACAGTTAGAAACTAATGTTCATAACACACACAGTCCAGGAGACACTATTATGACAAACGCAACTACAAACAACACAGCAACTGAAGCAACTACAACTGAAGCAAAGCCAGTATTCCGCGCAGGTACATCACGTGCTGTAGCACTTGACTTGTTCACTGCTAAGCTACCACAGCGTGCTGAGCTTGGTAACACAGAATTCCGTAAAGCTGTTATCGCAGACATGATGGAACAGCAGAACATGACACTAGCGTCAGCTGCCGCAACTTACAACATCATCAAGAAGTTTGCTGTAGCAAACGAGATGGTAGAAGACTTTGGGCGCACACCAGCAGAGCCAAAGCCAGCTAAAAAAGCGCCTAAGCAAGAAGCTAAGCAAGAAGAAGCAAAAGTGAACGTAGCACGCAAGAAAGACGGCGAAGTCGTTGCAGAAGGTGTTACAGAAGCTGAAGCAAACGAGCTGATTGAGAAAGCACGCAAAGGCAAGAAAGCAGCACTTCAAATCGTAGCGTAAACGCTACCCACACCACGAACAGGGCGCACAATGCGCCCTTTCTTTTTGACATTTATTTCACAAAAAGGTAGACACAGTTTCTATGTGTGCTATTATATACACACAGTTAGGAAATAGGAGTAACACAATATGTCAATACAATTTGCAACCAAAAGACTTATCGACTCAGTTTGGACTGTAGCGTTTAAATGGGTTGACGGTAAAGTAGAGATTGTCAGCTACGATCGCGAGAACACAGTCGGCTATGAATACGAAAAGGACTTGTCGCAGTGTACGCTGATTGAAGACGACAATCGCACTGTAACAGCTATTAGGCTGCGCAAGCACCGCTCATTTGATTGGCAGTGGGCTGAGGACGCAGGCGAAGTGTTTGAAGTTGTCAACCCCGGACACATTTTTAGCTACTCGAAATAAATTGCAAAAAGTGGTAGACATGTTCTACCACTTGTCGTATTATGTACACACAGTTAGGAAATAGGAATAGCACTATGCAACAGATACTTACACCACTTACTACAAAAGCTTTCGTGCAACGTGTACGCGAAGCAGGCTTTATCGAACACGAAGAAAACTACCCGGTGGTCGCTGAAGTGCCAGGCGGATACTTGTTTGTATGCGTTGACACCAACGACGGTGACTGGATTGTTAGCAAGTTTTGGTTTGACAACAACGACTGGAACTACCGGCCCATGCACGAATGCGAAACATTCGCAGAAGCATTCGCTTTCTATAACCTGACATACACAAGAGAATTCAATAAAGTAATTTTGAAAAAGGGGTAGACACTGTCTACCTTTTCTTGTATTATGTACACACAGTTAGGAAATAGGAGTAACGCATGTTCGAAGAGTTAAAAGACAAAATCACACAAGCCAAGCAAGACAACTGGCAAGGCTGTACCCTCAACTTCTCACGTGGTGTACTGTCAAGCAACATCATGTTCGCATCAGTAACACTGGGCGCCAATCACGATGAGATGCCCAATCGTATTGTAGACAACGATCCGCTTCGTGTCAAGTTTTATATTGAGCAAGTTGACGCAGGTGTGTTCCTGGTAGAGCCCACGCTGGTTGTAGGCAGACTCAAGCCGGAAAGCAAGTTCTACGCAATGAGCAGCGAAAAGGTGCGCACGCGCAAGGTTACAGGTGACGCTGACAAAGTGTCAAAGTCAATCGGAAAGATGCTTGACAAAGTCAGACAGCGTGTAGAACAGCTTGATCGCGAAGACAAGTTTCTTCCGCTACCATATTCGATTCCAGCCAAAGTTTACAAATAAAAGGTTGCATCCTGATCTGTGTGTGCTATTATGTACACACAGTTAGGAAACAGGAGTAATACATGAACCAGCTACAACGAAACAAGCTCGAGAAAGTGATTCGCGCTGACATTGTCGCTATCGCAATAGCGTCACTGATGTTAATGGACAACATAGTCGGCACCATCGCCGCAGGGCTGGTCACAGTGCTCCTGCTATTCATATGGGGTGCAATGATCATAATGTGGGGCAAGTTTCAGGACAATCTAGACCAAGAACTCGAGTTCATGAGCTGGCAGTTATTCATTTTAAACACAGTGGTTGCCGTTGCCATGCTAGGTATCGTATTTAATGCTCCTGTTGACAGCGCATGGAAAGGAGTCATGTTCGGTTTGTATTTACAAATCAGCTTAGCAAGTGCTTGGTTCAGCTTAAAAGAATTGATAAACAGGTAGACACAGCTTCTAGATGTGCTATTATATACACACAGTTAGGAAATAGGAATACACAACATGAACAACGTAGAAATTTGGGCACAGGCAGTATCAGAAGCAGTTCGCAACACGCAGAGCACTATGGGTCTTTACGGTCAGCAATTGGCAAGCATCGACAGCAGCGAACACGAAGACTTTTACACGGTAGCTGCCGCTATTGTTGAACCATACATTGAAAACCCGCAAGCATGCGAAGCGTACTTCGAATTCTTGGAGAACAATGCAGACAATTGGGCACAGTGGATCAAACAAACGTTTGGTGACGAATGGGGTGCAATTGCCAAAGTTGTAGCAGAAGAAGGCTACTAAAAATAAGGAAAGGTTGCATTGCGCAGCCTTTCCTCGTATACTGTACACGTAATAAACAAACGGTATAAGGATTTGCAATGCGACAGTTAACACCACAAGAACACATCATGCTAGAGATAGCCCGAGGCAATGGCACGTTTGTTAAGGATGGTCACCGATACTGCGCAATTTGCAAAGCCGATGCCGACTGCGATGCACTCGATGTAGAACACGCACAAGATTGCCATGTGCTTACAATGCGATTGGAACTTGGCACTATATGGATACATCACCTGATACAAGAACGAGATCGAGTTGAAGGATAACATTCCGTTTCCGTTTTACCTGAGCAAAGCACGTGATCAGGAACGAGAACGATTGCGTGCGTGGGCAATAGACCCCGAACACTTTAAAATGATTGCTCGCATACAGCAAGCACCTCGCTTGGTATTAGGCAACACAGCCATGCTCAGCAAACCGAACACAGTGTCCATACAAGCCAGCGACATGCACTACTGCGAGCCACGCGAAACACTGGAGTTCCATCGTTACAGCAGCTTTGAAGTAGGGTTTCCCTGCACTGCACACCATGCAGGCAAGATACTGGAACCCTGGGCAGACGAAGACACATACGGCCCAACCGGCATATACATTAACGTGCCCGTAGCCGCAGTGCAAGAGTACGTGGACTATCTGGGTGGCATACAAGGCTACCTAAGCAACTACAAAGAAAACACAATAGCACCCTTGCATCTTACCGAACAAGATATTTCTTATTATTCTTTGCTGTAGCGGTTGACTTCTTTTCTAGCTGTCGTATAATGTACACACAGTTAGGAAATAGGAATACACAAAATGAAATACACACAAGAGCAGCTAGAACTTAAAGCACACATCGAAGCAGAAGCCACCGAGTTCACAGCCAAAGCAGTAGCAGCTGGTGCTACCATGATCTTGACTCCAAGTTCCGACTTAGACATGTGGGCCGAGTATGGTGTTTACAACATCGAACAGTACACCCGTGCGTCACTGGAAGGCGAGATCAGCGACATGGAGAAAGAACTGTACGGCATCAAGTTACGCCGTGACTTGTCGGGCTTGACCATCGAGCAGCTACAACAAGAACTTGACAGCTTGCACACATACGCAAGACGCGAAGTAGAGTTTGCACAAGAGCTGGAGCAAAAGCGCAAGGCACAGGTGCAAGCACGCAACAACGAATTCAAAGCTGGTGCTAACGCAATGGCACAGGCATTTGCACAAGCAAAAGTCAAATAAAGGTTGCATTGAAACATTTCTTTTCGTATAATATTTTTACTTTAAACACACACAGTTAGGAAAACATCATGAAAACTTCATACATCACAAGCACACTTTCAACGAACGAAAACATCAATAAAGTTTTTAACTTTCATTGGTTTGTAAAGATTAAAATCGCATTAGTTTATTTAATTTGTTTGCCGATGTTGTTTACTCTTATTTTTGCAGTATGGTATCATTTGTCATTGAGATTCACTGAGCAGGCGCTAACAAGTAAACGATGCATTCTCAAGCGCGGTATTGTATCAGTGAATACCGAAGAAATGCGAATTTCTAAAATCGAAACAGTAGAGATGAGACAGACACTGTTCGGTAGAATATTTGGTTACGGCGAAGTTCATATCACCGGTACCGGTGGCGCTGGTCTAACGTTTAGTTTTGTACAAGACCCGAAGAATGTTAAAATGAAAATCGAATCGCTTCTTGATTAAGACACACTAGCCAAAAGAAAAGGTTGCACTGGGCAACCTTTTCTCGTATTATGTACACACAGTTAGCAAATAGGAGACGATGATGGGACAAGGCGCAGAAGACGCAGGCGGTTACGAAATAGATTACGACCCGGCTTACGAAGGGTTGTGGCATGCCGAACCACGTTGGGCAAACGAAACGCCTGTCAGTCAAATGACAACCCAGCATGTCAAGAACGCACTCAGAACAGCACGCAGGCTCGCAGGCAACTGTTCATTCAGCTGTGACGACGACAAGTGGGAAGACTGGGTCGAAATACTGGACCGAGAACTTGCCAGTCGCAGTCAGCGAAACCAAGTCAAGTCAAAGCTGCCACGTGTGCAAGAAACTCGCGTTAAGACGCCTGTACGCGGTGCTAAGCAACAAATGAAATGTCATTGTGGTGCAGTGTACGCAGCACGCACAGCAGATCTCAAACGAGGTTGGGCCAAGTCATGTTCCAAACGATGTGCAAGCATTCGCAGAGAGTATGGCAGACCAGCCGCAACAAAAATCAAATAAAAGGTTGCAATGTTTCCTAGCTGTCGTATAATGTACACACAGTTAGGAAATAGGAGAAACATCATGACACAAGAATTAGTTATTGTTCACAACAGCGATTACGACAACTACGATGTCAAAGACATTGGCGAGCGCTACCCATCTCACAGTGTACTAGCAGGGCAGACAATGATCAAGTTTGTTGATTCATTCGATACTGTTGAGCAGGCACAAGCGGCTTATCCTCAAGCAACTGTGTCGCACGATTTAATCATGCCACAGAACACTTTCGATCACTTGCCGGACGATGCGGACTACTAAGGCAAAAAAGGTGTTGACATCAGTTGGCACCTGTCTTATAATAGCTTTAACAGTTAGAAAGGAGCACAGCACATGTCACTACAATATTGCGATTATATAGCAGCACAAGCACGCAAAGCGATCAGCCAAGACCCTGATCGGTTGCTAGCAGAAACAGGTCCGGTAAAGATGGACTTGCACCCAACAGAAGGGTACTTCTTGTCGCTTGACAAGACAATTGAAGTTACAGACCGTAACGGTCGTAAGTATCGTGTCACAGTAGAGGCGATCGACGCCTAAAACGGTGTTTAGCGAAACCGCCCCTTTGCAGACGTTGCAGCACGCAGCTTGCAGCAGGGGCAAAACCAGAACTGAACCTCTACGTAGGTATTAGTACGTTGGTACTGGGTTGGTTGTTTTAGGTACATTTAGAATGACGTTTTATACTATACAGGTTGACACAACTGCACGCAGATAGTATAATACAACAGTAGAGTTATTAAAGTTGGAGCAGCCAAGTCATGTTGTTCATTTGGTTGATAAGTTTGCCAGTAAAGTTTTCCTTCTCCTTTACTTGTGTGGCTGCTCCAACTTTAATAACTTTGTAAAAGAATACTCCACGGCATGTGTGCTCTTGCCTAGTGTATCTCCTGACAGTGAGTAACTGTCATCCTAACTGTAGGGGGTCTTTCGAGGCCCCCGTCCTCGTTTATAAATCCTCAAAAAACTCTTGCATTCTATTTCTATTCTGCTATACTGTACACACAGTTAGGAAATAGGAGAAACAACATGATTTTTCAAAACACTACGCTTGCACAAGAAGGTTGCACATACGTTGGCTCAACAGCCACTCTTGATGTTTGGGTTTCGGATCTTGACGAGTTGATATTACAGCACGGCGAACATGAAAGTCAATACATGTGCATGCCAGTACGTGTAGCACGCGACCTTGATGCTGCACACTACAAGATCGCAATTGCATTGCTTGATAATTTCAACGAAACAAAGGTTGCATAACGCAGCCTTTGGCCTTATACTGTACACACAGTTAGAAGAAAGGACCGTATCATGAAACTAGATTACGCACCGCAATTCGAAAAGCAACAACAAGAAAGCAAGGCACTGACCGTGATTCTACTTGTCTTGTTTGTGTTCAACAGCATAACGGCTTTGGCAATCTTTGCACTGGCTCAGACAGGACCAATCAAGCCACTTACAACAGCAATAGGTATCACCTGTGCGGTATGCGCGGTCATTGCGCTGTGGGCAAGCTGGCACAGAAAACTTTAATTGACACACATGTTCTTTCGTGTTATACTTTCGAAAATGGAGGTATCATGGAAGAACTACTTGATTTTATCAAAGAGCAAAACGTCTTTAAAAAGCTCACAGGCGACTACATATTTTATTCAACATCGCCGGAGTTTTGGAAAGAAGCAGGCGTCGAGTCGGTAGCAGACTTTGAACACTGGAAGGCCAAGCAAGACTTTGAACAAGAGTTTCGCAAACAAGGCAACCGAGGGTTCTTACCGTTTGATCCGGACTCGAAGTCTACCCAAGAGCTGCAAGAGGAGCTCGCAAAACTTAAAGGATAACAACATGGAAAACTTCGACTTTGATGTGCTCACAGAAGATGCAATCGACATCAATGGTACGGTTATTAAACTGCGCGATGTACCCGACGACAAACTGAACGCGATGCTGAAACGCTATCAGCGCAAGAGTGAGTCAGATGAAGATTGGATCAGTGAAGGCTACTACACCGCAGCATACGAAACAATCCTGCGTGTGGTCAACTATCGTAAGGATCATCCTAACCAAGGACGCACGCCCGAGGACTTGTTAGAGATTGCCAGAGACACCGAGGTCGGCGATACCATCACTTGTCCCAACTGCAAGAACGAATTTGAAAAACGTAACAGCCAGCACTTGTTCTGTTCTAACGGCAGAACCAAGCAAGGCGGCAACTGTAAAGACAGATACTGGAACCTACACGATCCCAAGAGACGTGAGAGACTGGACAACTTTTATGAGGAAAATTATGCAGAGTGAGCACAAAGCATTCGTTGTCTTTGCTAGCGTAGGCATACCATTGTTTATGGCATTGTGGTCAGTGAATCATTTGATCGGATTTGTATTCGCTGCACTGATTTCTTTGGTAGCATGGAACGCTAAGAAACAGGACTGGTTTGAACTAGGAGAACTAGTAGATACGAAGGTACTCACGTTTGCTGTACTGATCGGAGGATCGTTACTGATATTTGCACAAACATTATAGGTTGACAACCGGTTATCTTTATCGTATAATTAGTTATATAGCTATTAGAATAAGGATAATTATAACATGGAACTTCTAGTATGGCTATGCGTTCTATACTTGTTTGCAGGACTCAGTTACGCAGTGTTCAACACTAGCAGCAAAGCAAGCTATCGTTTTATAAAGTTTTACTTCAACACGTTTGCTTGGTTACCTTTGGTGCTGTGGAGATTCGGACAAAGGTTCACACGTGATTGACACATTCGAAGAACTAGTATATTATGTAGATCAAATTCCTCCTCCGGATGTGTGGAGGAATGCCAACCCAGAAAACACTCACTACGCCTTACAAGGCATTACCTCAGTGAGCGAATACATCATTCGAGAAATGCTAAGTGGCGAAACTTACGACGAACTTGATCAAGACCATCAATTTGACTACCACTCACTGCTGGTAGGATACCTTACACAACATTGGGATCGCCTGCAGAAATTTACCAGAGTAAGCGGTAACGATCTAAAGGTACCCGGTTGGCTGATAAGACCGGACATCAGTGACCAGATTAGCGAGTACAACTCATATCTGCCTCTGCCTGAACTAGAAGCACACGCCATGGGCTTTAGTGATAGCTCGCGCTTTAACTTCAAGGTCAACCTTGCGTGGATGACAGCATTTGCAGACAACCCTTGCAAGTCAATATTGATGTAGTCAAAAAAAAGGTTCGCCGAAGCGAACCTAAAGAGGGTCAAGCAAAGGTTGGGGTTTTGCTTGACTTGCGCTAACTAACTAATCTAACACCTACAGTTTAACACAGCCTGCCACATTGTCAACCACAAAGTTTGTTTGACATCATGCCCCTTTCTTGTTATCATACGCACAGTAAACAACAGAAAGGAAAACCCAATGAGAAACACATTTAGAGCACTTGTGGCCGTTGCAGCACTGGCAGCATTTTCGGTGTCAGCACAGCAAGCAGAACCCAATTGTGCAATCGATCCTGATTGGACACAACAAAAGATAAACGAAACACTGAACGCATGTAAAAGTCAAGCCCAGTCAGTTGCACCCGAAGTGATTGTGCAAGACGTCAGTGCTTATGCAGAAGTTGCCAAAGGTGTAGCTGAAGCAATCGGTATTGCAGCACGCGAAGTAGGTGTAGCAGTAGACGAGTTCATCAAGACTGATGCAGGCAAGATGACCGTTGCACTGATAGTGTGGCACGTTGCAGGCGATGACCTCAAAGGTATTGTGTTTGGCATACCCACCATTTTGTTTGCAGTGTGGTTGTGGTTTGCAGTTACAGCACGCATCAAGCGCACAGGCGAATACATCACAGTCAAGAATCGCTGGGGCACTGAACGCAGCATACACAAGCAGAAGTCAGTTGCCGACCTTGACGGTGCAGATGGATTCAGCTACCTGATAGCGTCCGTGTTTTGTATTGTACTGGTCGCCGTATCAGTTGCAAACATCTTCTAAAAGATAAAATATCTCTAACAAAAAGGTTGCATGGTGCAACCTTTTCTCTTATTATAAACACACAGTTAGGAAATAGGAGAAACAACATGTCACAAGAACTCAAGCAAGTGGTAAAAGATTTAAACCGAGCACGCAAGATGGAAGGCCTTGACAATGTAGAAGCATCAAGCCAACGCTGGGTGGTACTGGATTACATTTACGATCAGCTTGCAAGCGAAACATTGTACGGCGCACGCACAGCACGTCAAGCACGCACACGCAAGCAATTCTTGGAATTGGCCAAGTCACAGTTGTTAGAAACAGCATAAAAGGTTGCAAGTGTAGCGCAGGTGCGCTACACTTTACACGACTTAATAAAAATCATGAGGAACAACATGAACACAGTAGCTAAACTAATCATTGACAAATTGACTGCAATCGAGTCACGCTTGGATGCCATCGAAGCCAACCTGGACAACACTGCTTGGTTGAACGAACCGGTACCCGAAAAGACTGCGATTGTGAAAACAGCCAAGCCACGCAAGCCGCGTGCAAGTAGCAAACAAAGCAAGCACTTGCCACATCGTGTAGCTGCCAGTATCTTAGCAGACCACGAGCTGGCTGAAAGCACACGCAACACGTATGCCAACACACTGCGCCGCTTGTTAGAGAACGATCAATTGATTCCGATCCTGGTTGACAAACGCAACGAAGGCATGCTGTACGAAGACATTGCAGAACTGCCGCTCATGGAAAAGTATTCACGCAAGCGTCTACAAAACATGGTCAGTGTAGCACTGCGTTACGGTGTGATCGAACGCACTGAAAACGGTCGCTATCAAGTGGGCTGCATCAACTAAGGAGTACACCACATGATAGGATCAATCGCTTGGATCTTGATAGGCGTGGCACTAGGTCTATGGAACACCGTGAGCATGATACGCACGTGGCGCACGATACGATCAGGCGATCGTTCTGTGCTCACCCGGGTGATGTTTACGCTGTGTGCGATAACCGGACCTGGATTATTGCTGTACATTTTCTTTAAAACTATTTTATAAAATCGGTTGCACTATTTCCTAGCTGTCGTATACTGTACACACAGTTAGGAAATAGGAATACACAAATGCAAAACAATCAAGCACGCGACATCGTTAACACACTACTAGCAACACAAGCTGACCAAAGCAGCAACATCACAGCAGAAACTCTTGCAGCAGCATTGAGCACTGTACGCTCAACAACGTTTGCTACACTAACACAAGCAAGCACAGTCAAGACAGCAGCCAAGCACAGTGATCAGCGCATATACAAGATCACTGTTCAAAACGTTACTGTGTGTAACAGTGCATCAAGCTTGTACAACAACGCAGTAACACGTGAAGCACAAGCAACTGAACAAGCACAAGCATTCACAAGCTTGCCCAGCAACTACGACATGATTGACAACAGCTATTCGATTGTGTCATTAAAGTCACAGCCCAGCAAACAATACTTGCGTGCAATTGTGAACCGTGCTATACAGTCTGTGTTCTATTGTGCAAACACAGATCGCATGTTAAGTAAAGAACAAGTTGCAGAATACTTGACAAAAAGCGCAGCAGACAAGTTGCTAAACCCTGCCGCAAGCACACACGTACAGCACGCAGACGTAACGCACACAGTAACAGCACGCACGTTTGCATTGCACAACATATACAGCATTAACGTTAACAAGCAAACGCTTACAGCGTAGCACACAAGCGCAAATACAGCACTGTATATCAGTACAGTGCTTTTTGCATTCACACAAAAGTCAACCGCAAAAATAACCCCTCAGCATATAGCACAGGATTCGTCAACCTTTTTTTGAGGGGGCGCCAACTGCGCGCCTGTTTTTTTATTGTGCAAGACCCTGGGGTAAATTTCTATTGTTTTTTATTGTGCAAGACCCTGGGGTCGTTCATGTGCAAGACCCAGGAGCAATCATTCCGCACTATACGTATACGTTTACATACACTTGTATACCGTTCAAGACCGACATCGCCAAACTTTTTTGCTAACATGCGTATACACAGTTACACATCACACAACACACTGTTTGTTGTCTTGAAGGGGAAAAGGAATTCCCCGCTTCTAAAAAATTTTTGCGCACAATTTTTTTGC
>Ga0208970_1000413_pt1 | contig 14421 bp, 10 predicted proteins | sample AOAMet2_C49A8_35_2_FD_188078 | JGI IMG/M metagenome (GOLD analysis project Ga0208970, IMG submission 188078) | Ammonia-oxidizing marine microbial communities from Monterey Bay, California, USA - C0912_C49A8_35 (SPAdes) | ecosystem: Environmental > Aquatic > Marine > Intertidal zone | place...
GCTTTCAAGAATGCGTGATGAATCAAATCCGCCGGTAGCGGCGAGGTAGGAGTGCATGCCTGCGCATGTGTAGGATAGTTTGAGGGATTGGTTGTTTTTTAACAAAAAAGAGGACCATGTCGGAACAGGTTTACCTTCAATCGTAGCGTGCATGTCGGCTCCGCAGAGAGCGAGCCAGGTGTCCTTTTGGGTGCTGAACTCGGTATTGCCAAATGTGATTTCGATGGTGGCGCAGCTGACTGGATTTCCTAGCAAGCGGTTTGCCCAGCAGTGAGCGTGTAGGTCCATCGGACCGCCCTGGCTGAGCCCGTGGTGGGCAACGCCGAAACGGCCTAGGTCCTGCAGCTGCATTATCGGTGCGGCTCGTTCAATGATCAAGGCACTCACGGTAGCTTGCCTCCTTTCTGAATGAACGTTTGCCGGTCGATGGGCTCAAAGCGAACTTGCATGCCGTGACTCAGCGGTGAGATTGGATCGGACTGGATATCAAACAGGGGTAGCGGGCAGTTGCCAATGATCTGCCATCCGCCTGGGGATTCACGTGGATAGACAGCAGTTTGGGCTCCAGCAATACCAACGCTGCCGGATGCCACCGACTGCCGAGGGGTGCTGTGTCGGTCTGCGCAGATACGTGGATCGAGTCCGCCTAGATATGCGAAACCCGGAGCGAACCCGATACTGCAGACGGTGTATGTTGTGCCGCTGTGGATCGATATAAGCTCATTGAAAGTCATCTTTTTTTCCTCGGCTAGAGCTAATAAATCCGGTGCGACATCAGGGCTGTAGTAGCAGGGAAGTGTGACCGTTTCCACATTCAGTGCGTGGCCGCTGATATTTGAGAACATGGCGTGTAAGCGCTCGCTAATGACCGTGGGATCGACTTCCAGAGGATTGAATTCGATGTAGACTGACGTAGCGCACGGCACGGATTCGATGACACCTGTTAGTTCATTGTGTGCTGCCTCTGCAAGCGCGGCGATTTGTGGACAAAGCTCTGCATCCAGCTTCTTGCTCATGTCCATGATGAGTGAGTTTTCTGATAGGTGGCGGATACGAGGATATGTCATGATTCTAACAATCAATAAGCTGCCTAATCTGTTGAGCCGCTTCGATAGAAACTGGATGATCACCATGCAGGCAGAGAGTATCGATTCGGTACGGTGGGTTTTTCAGAAAAAGCTGAGCCTGTTTCATGATGAGATCGACATCTTGATGAACAGCACCGGATTCGCTGCGCGGAAGTAATTGCCCTTCCGGAGTGTAGGTACGGTCGGCGAATGCCTCATGATATAGCGCTATATCGAGTTGTTGAGCCAGTGCATGATGATCTGGGAAATCTCCAGCAAGAAGCATCAGCGGGAGTTGATATCGTTTGGCGGCTGTTAGGATGGCGTTGAATACCTCCAGATCGCTCATCATGTCATTGTAGAGGGCTCCGTGTGGTTTGATGTAATTGACCTTAGCCATCGATTGCAGCAGTTTTACCTGGCTGCTTACTAGCTCGGTGATCTGATCGCTCGGCATCGCTACTGAAATTCGACCAAAATTCTCCTGATCCGCATATCCAGGGTGGGCACCAACCCGAACACCATACTGCTGCACTAGCTCATAGGTTTCCTGCATATGCTCTGGATCAGACGCATGTGCTCCGCAGGCAATATTACACCAGTCGAGATATGGAACCAAAGCCTTGTCGGTCCCTATGCCTTCGCCAATATCTGCGTTTAGAGTGATGGCTGGGGTAGGTTGTGTCCCTGCTTACGCCTGGGCCGAGGTGGTAACTGACGCCGGTGGCTTAATTGAGAGCAACGAGTTGCTCGCGAGGTGGGGCGAATTTGGTGAGATCGATGCCTTGGACAGCGGCTTTGTATTCGTCGAGGCTAGGGGTTCTGCCGAGGATGGCGGAGAGGACGACGACGGGTGTAGAAGAAAGCAGTGATTCTCCCTTTTTACGCTTTGAGTCCTCAACGACTCGGCCCTGAAATAGACGCGTGGAGGTAGCCATAACAGTATCACCTTTTTCGGCTTTCTCCTGATTGCCCATACAAAGGTTGCAGCCTGGGCGTTCGAGATACATCATGTTTTCGTATTCAGTTCGTGCATTATTCTTAGGAGCGTCATCGTTGAATTCGAAACCAGAGTATTTTTGCAGCATGTCCCAGTCGCCTTCAATCTTGAGTTCATCGATGATATTGTAGGTAGGAGCGGTGACAACGAGCGGAGCTTTAAAGGTGACTTCACCTTGTTGTGCTTCCAGATTTTTAAGCATTTTGGAAACTATTTTGAGGTCGCCTTTGTGAACCATACAGGAGCCAACGAAACCGAGATCGACGATTTTTTCTCCTTCATAATATGAGAGGGCGCGGATGACGTCGTGGGTGTATCGCTTGGAGACGTCGTCGTTGTTGACGTCTGGGTCAGCGATCATAGGCTCATTGATGATGTCGAGATCAACAACGACCTCGGCGTGGTACTTGGCATCGATGTCTGGTGTCAGTGCTGGTTTGTCACCCGAGCGGATTTCAGCAATGCGCTTGTTTGCGATATCGATTAGGCCTTGGAGAACTTGCGGTGTGTTGTCCATGCCCTTGTCGATCATGACCTGGATACGGCTTTTTGCGATCTCGAGAGATTCGATTAGAGTTTCATCTTGAGAGATACAGATCGATGCCTTGGCCTTCATTTCAGCCGTCCAGTCGGTGAAGGTGAATGCCTGGTCGGCAGGTAGGGTTCCGATATGGACCTCGATGACACGTCCTTGGAAGACGTTGTCGCCGCCAAATTGATCGAGCATCTGAGCTTGGGTGGAGTGAACGACATCACGGAAATCCATATGAGCTTTGAGTTCACCTTTGAAGGTGACTTTAACGGATTCTGGAATGGGCATGCTGGCCTCACCCGTAGCGAGGGCGAGAGCGACGGTTCCTGAGTCGGCGCCAAAGGCAACACCTTTTGACATTCGGGTGTGGGAGTCGCCGCCGATAATGATAGACCAATCGTCTACAGTCAGATCGTTGAGAACCTTGTGGATGACGTCGGTCATCGGGTGATACTTGCCCTTAGGATCACGGCCGGTAATAAGGCCGAAGTCGTTCATGAATTTCATGAGCTTCGGAGTATTAGTCTGAGCCTTTTTATCCCAGACGGAAGCAGTGTGGCAACCAGACTGGTATGCTCCATCGACTATGGGAGATATGACGGTGGCCGCCATGGCTTCTAGTTCCTGCATGGTCATGAGTCCGGTAGTATCTTGAGAGCCTACGATGTTGACCTGAGCGCGGACATCTGAGCCAGCGTGTAGAGTGATGCCGGGAGTGGTGCCGACAGCATTTTTATTAAAGATTTTCTCAACTGCTGTTAGGCCTTGTCCTTCGTGGGAAATTTCCTTGGGCTGGGCATAGACGACGGGCGCTTCGATACCGAGAGTTTCGGCAGCAAAGGTTTGAAGTTTTTTTCCGAAAACGACGGCGTAGGAGCCGCCAGCTTTCATGAATTCCATCTTTTGCGGGGTGAAGGCCTTCGAGACGTCTTTGAGTTCGATGTCGCCTTGGTAGAGTTTTTTCTTTTTGGAATTGATGGTGAGGATGGTGCCTGTTTCGACGGAGTAAGTTTGCTCAAGAACGGCATCGCCATTTTCGTCGAGCACGGTGTTGCCCTTGGCGTCTTTCTTTTTGGTCCAATTTTTTAGATCGAGACCTATGCCGCCGGTTACGTCGACAGTGGTGAGGAAAATAGGGGAGATGCCATTGGTTCCCGCGACGATGGGGGCGATGTTTACGAAGGGCACGTAAGGGCTGGCTTGGCGACCGGTCCAGAGGGCGACGTTGTTGACCCCTGACATGCGGGATGATCCCACACCCATAGTGCCTTTTTCCGCGATGAGCATAACGCTTTTATCGGGATGGAGTGATTGGAGGGCCTTGATTTCCTGCTGAGCTTCTGGGCTGATGAGGCATTGGCCATGGAGTTCGCGGTCAGCGCGAGAGTGGGCTTGGTTGCCAGGAGAGAGAAGATCAGTGGAAATATCTCCTGTGCCGGCGATGAAGGTAACTACCTTAATTTCCTCCTGAACGTCGGGAAGTTTGGTGAAGAATTCAGCTGCGGCGTAGCTTTCTAGCAGCTCTTTGGCGATCGAGTTTCCCGCTTTGAAGGCGTCTCCGAGTCGTTGCATGTCGGCATCGTAGAGAAAGACCTGAGTTTTGAGGATTTTAGCGGCTTCTTGTGAAATGTCGGTATTGTCACCTAGGGCGAGGTCGATCAGGACGTCAATAGATGTGCCACCTTTCATGTGAGATAGCAGCTCATAGGCGAAGGCGGGAGTGATTTCGTCGACCGTGGTGCTGCCGAGGATGATTTCTTTTAAGAAGTTTGCTTTTTCTCCTGCAGCGCTGGTTGTTCCTGGAAGAGTGTTATAAATGAGAAAATCAAGGGAGTCTTTTCTGTGTGAATGACTGGGGTCCTTAATCTGGCTAATGATTTCTGCCAAAAGTTCGCCGCAATCAATGGGGAGCGGGTGCAAGCCTTGGGTTTTGCGGTCTTCAATTTCTTGGATATAATTTTGGTAGAGGCTCATTAGTGTGTGAGGTGAGAAGAGAGATTTAGAAAGTGAGAATAGAAATATTGTATTTGCTCAATAAAGCAAGAAGCCTGCTGGGATGGCAGGCGCTGAGAAGATAGAGGGCGGTTGAGTAATGTCAAGACGGCAAAGCCCTGGTATGACAGGGGTTTTATGAGTTGTTACGGCGATCGCAGCTTGATTTCTCTGATCTGCCAGTTGCCGATTTCGTCTTTAATCCACACCAAATTGGCCGATACACTTTGTGAGTTTTCTGATTCATCATTGTTCTTAGTGGAAATAATAAAATCGGCCAGAATATTAGCAGTTTCGTTTGCTATAGATATGATATTTAGCTCAGCTATTTGGACAGAGCAGAATTCATATGTCAGACCGATGTGTAAGTGTGCCTCAACGAGCTGATTGTAGTTATAATGGCTTTGGTAATCACCTAACTTTATCGAACAGGATAAGTCTCTTGCCAGCAGAGCACTTAAATTCTTGTTTTTGGAAATACGAATAACTTTTCTATCGCTTGCTTGGAGTGTTAATGATCTTGCCAATTCGTTGGACTTTCTGGTCAATAATTGCGTATCGCCATACCACCATGCTGAAAATCCATAAATAATGGCGAACATAGCTATGGCAATAAGACTTATCTTTTTCATGTTATCGTCATGAGTGTAATATAAGGAGCACAACAATAATCAGTGAGTAAATCTTACTGAGATGTCTTATCCTGTAGGGCTTTAATATGAAGATATACGATAACTAGGCACAGTTTTATGCCGAAGCAACGCCTGACAAACCAGTGAGTGATTTGCTGGAACAGTAACTTTCTGCAACACATTCATTATTAATGAAAGTGAAGGTAAGCTACAGTAAATGAAAAGATTAAAAACTAATCAGCTCAACATCGAAGATCAAAGTGGCGTCGGGAGGAATTACAGGTGGGTAGCCGTTGGTTCCATAAGCTAGCTCAGGAGGGATGATTAGTTTACGTTTCTCGCCCTTGGTCATATCTGAAAAAGCCTCGTCCCAGCCTTTGATTACCATACTCATGCCGACTGGGAATACGAACGGCTGATTACGATCAACGGAGCTGTCAAATTTGGATCCATCTAGTAAATATCCTGAGTAGTGAGCGGTCACAGATGTCCCCTTAGATGGTTTATCACCGCCATCACCTGCTTCGGTAATTATATATTTAAGACCAGATGCGGTGGTTAGGGCGTTTGGGTATTTCTCGGTAACAATATCGTCAATCATATAAATTTGTTAGCATTTGGCTTATGAAATCAGAAGCTCAAAATTGAAAATATCGGTTGGGCTTACTGGAGGTAAGTATTTTGTTGTTATGACATTTGCATTGATTCCCGATAATTGATCTGCCAATATCTAAGTTTCATTATCTATGAGCAACACGATTTTTTCTATCAGCAAACAGTGTGTAGTTATTCTGATTTGTGTCCTTGGCTGTTTTTCCTCAATACGAGCTGAGGAAAAAGTGATTGCGGTTGTTCGTGACGGCAATTCTGAGTTTTTTGATGGTGTCATCACCAATTTCAGGAAGGAGCTAAGCGTATTGGCCGAGGGTAAATATACATTTAGAATCAAGGATGAATTTAATGCTGAAGGGAAAGATGCTGAGTATCTCAAACAGCTAAATAGAGCTCTTTCTGATGAGGAAGTTGATCTCATCTACACTGCAGGGATCGTGGTGTCGCATTACGCCGCTAAATTAAACCCCAAAGAGCGCATTAAGCCGATTGTGGCTGGGGCTATTGAATTCTCTAATCTCGCCAACAAATTTATTACTGAGAGCGGCACATCAGATATTAACAACTATACGTTTATTATGGCTCCGCTCCGAATTCAATCAGATCTCGGGGCGTTTAAGCAATTAGCCGATGCTAAGAGCATTCACGCATTAGTGGATGAAAAAGTGGTTAAGGTTCTGGGTGATGATGTGAAAAAAGAGATCGCTAATCTTGATCAAAAAATTGGTGTATCTCTTACGATTATTCCAGCACAACCAAAGGCATCTACTATCTTGGCAAGTCTTCCCAAAAATGTTGTAAATGTATATCTTACATTACTACCTCACATGACACAGGTAGAACGGCATCTATTGATAAAGGGACTTGCCGAGCGCGGCATCAGAACTTTTTCTATGATTGGTATTTCTGATGTTGAGGCAGGTGCTTTCGCTACATTATCAGCAGGAAATGGACAGGCATTTTTTCGTCGTACGGCAATCAATATCCACCAATTACTCTCAGGTATAGGCACGGATTTACTTCCCGTTGTGCTAAACAGCTATGACAAAATGACAATTAATTTGGCGGTAGCGAAGCAGCTTGGGTGGTCACCTGATTATGATACTACTCTCTCGGCTCACTTTATGAACAGCGAGGTATATCAAAAATCAGCAGGTAATTTGACACTTAGTTTGGCCATGAAAATGGCGTCTAAATTGAATCCAGATGTGATTGCTGCGCGGGCAGCACAGAGAGCAGCTACGTTCAGGGCTAATAGCTTGAAGACAAATTTCAGTCCGCGAATTGACTTAGGGGGTAATGTGGGTGTTCGGGGGGTAAATGATAGAATTAATCCTCTAACTACTCCATATCATGCTGAATCAGGATCATTAGGGATCGAGGTTAGTCAACTGCTGTACAGTGATCGAATCTACAGTCAGATTAAATCACAAATACAACTAGCTGAAGCTGCGAAATACGACAATGAATCAGCAAGACTTGATGTCATTCAATCAGCAGGCGAAAGTTACCTGGATGTTCTTAATGCTGAGGCGCTGTGGAAGATTGAAAAAGAAAACCTGATTCTTTCTGAAAACAGCTTACGGCTTGCAAAATTGCGTCGTGACATTGGAGCGGCTGAGGCTTCGGAGGTGTTTCGTTGGCAAGCCAATGTTGCTCAGGCTAAATCATTGCTCCTACAGCGTGATGCTATACGAAAAACTGCGCGCCTTCAGCTTAACACTGACCTTGCTGTGAATAGGACAAGCCACTGGTCGCTTGCGGATATCACTCTTGGTAATCATGAGTTCTACTTTATGGATGAAGAAATTCGTCCAATAGTACGTGATCTGAGTGGATTGGGTGTGTTTACGAGTTTCATTCAAAGTCTTGCCAAGCATCGCTCGCCTGAGATTAAATCATTCGATTATACGCTTCGTTCTCAAGGTATTCTTCTAACTGAGCGGGCAAGAAGATACTTACGCCCCGAGATAAATATCTCTGCAGGATTAAGTCAAATTATACAAGGCGCCGACAGTGTGCGGCGTGATTCTCAAACCGAGTGGACTGTGGGCATAGGCTTTACTATGCCCTTATGGGAGGGAGGGCTAAGAAAGACGGAGATGAACGAAATTGAAGCTCTAATTGATCAGCTAAATGCACATCGGCAGAAGGCAATTTTTCTCATAGAGCAGAGGGCTCTTGGTGCTGTTTATGCTATGTCAGCCAGCCACCCGAGCATGCGCCTTAGTCGCCAGGCACGTGAATTTTCGGAGAAAAACTATGAGGTGGTTAGGGCTAAATACTCACAGGGTGCAGTGAGTATTGTGGAGATTCTTGATGCACAAGAGCAACTACTTAGCCTTAAGAAATCTGAAGTAACATCGATCTATGAGTATACTAAAGATATTATCGCCGTACAACGTGCTATGAGTTGGTATGAATACGAAAAAACAGCCACTCAGAAAAAAGAATGGACGCAGTGGTTGAAGAACTATTTCAAAACTGGATCTATTTATGTCAAACCAGTCAGCCGGTAACCCATTATTTACAACTATCAACATGCAGCGTTCTAAAATTATAATCACATTAGCGGTTCTCACCGTAACATTGTTCTCATGTTCAAAAAAAGAGCAGCTTGCTGATTCTAAACCTCGATCTGTTATAACTCATACGGTCCAGTCTCCTCAATTGAAAACACTGCGTAAATTTAATGGAGTCACCAAAGCGTCTAATTCTGCTGAACTTGGATTTGAGATTACTGGTCGTATCATTGAGCTCCCAGCTGTTAGTGGTAAGCAATATGGTAAGGGGGCGATTTTAGCCAAGCTAGATACTGCCTCATTCGAGGCCCTGTTACGACAGGCTCAGGCCGAGGCTGCTCGCTCAAAACAGGAGCTCATCCGCGTGCAGCAGCTCTTTGAATCAGATAATTCAAGCAAAGCTAACCTAGATCAAGCTATTGCGGCGCACAAGAGTGCGGTCGCTGCTGTGCAGGCTGCTAATCAAAATGTTTCTAACGGCGTGTTGCGGATGCCTTACGATGGCGTCATCGGTGATGTGCTAAAAGAAAAGCAAGAAGTTGTAAGCGCAGGCATACCAGTATTGCTTGTTCAAGGCGAAGGGCCAATGGAAATCGATATTGGTGTGACTTCTAAATATATAAATGCTGTGAAAGTCGGAATGAAAGCCAAGGTTATCTTGCCAGGCATCAGCAAGAAACTACTCAATGCCACGGTAACAAAGGTTTCGCCCCAGGCATCTGAAAACACCACTTATCCCGTAACATTAACAATTCAAGCTGATGATTTAAAGATACGGGATGGGCTCGATGGTGAAGTTACACTCACTTTACCCAGCTCGAATGCTACATTAGTTCGTGTACCTATTTCTTGCATTGTAGGTGCTGCTGGTGATCAACGATACGTGTTTGTTATCAAAAAATTGAATAATCAGCTAGGGGTCGTCGAGAAGAGAATTATCAAGGCGGGCGCTCTTGCGAACAATGCAATGGTTGAAGTGATTGATGGACTGTCAGCTGGAGAAGTCATTCTGGCGCGTGGCGTACACCAAATTCAAGCCGGTACGAATGTCAGTCTTTCCGAATAAATTCTTCTCGATTTATGCTCAACATCTTTAAATACGTTCTCAAAAATAACCGAACTACTCTGGTTTTCTACGCCATCATCATGATGGTGGGTGTGCAGTCATTCATCAATATTGGCAGGCAAGAGTATCCTTCATTTACTATTCGCACAGCTGTGGTTATCACACAGTATCCTGGGCGATCAGCGGTGCAGGTCGAGGAGGAAGTTACCGAGCCACTTGAGCAAGCGATTCGTAAGATATCTGAAATAAAGAATATCAAATCCACATCCAAGGCGGGTGTATCCATCATCAATGTCAATATCAGGGATGAATTCTTTAACCTTCAGCCTATTTGGCAGAACATGCGGAACAAAGTAGGCAATGTTAGGTTGCCTGACGGCGCTCAGATACCGTACATCAACGATGAGTTTGGTGATGTTTTTCCATATCTTTATGCGCTTTCTGGTGATGGCTACACAGACCGTGAGATAATTGCATATGCTGAGAGTATTAGGGATCAACTGTTGACGGTAGACGGCGTGTCTAAGGTTAATTTCCACGGGCTGCAAGAAGAGCGGATCTATGTCGATTTCTCTAATAGTAAGCTGGCTGCTAGTGGATTAACACCTCAAGCCATAGCTCAATCCCTGCAGGAACAGAACGCTGTTTCTAATAGTGGAAATGTTCTTGTTGGTAATGAACGTCTGACTGTAGTTACCAGTGGCGAATATGAAAGTCTCGAGGAACTGAAAGAGACAAATCTAGTAGGTAATGACGGCGTTATTTTTAGGTTATCTGATCTAGCATCTATTACGCGGTCTCCGGTAGAGCCTGCTGCGAAATTTGCACACTACAACGGTCAAAGAGTGATCTGTATCGCGGTGTCAATGATGGAGGGCAACAATGTTTCAGAGATAGGTGAGAATGTTGCTGAGAAAATACAAGAAATTGAGAAGGCTTTGCCATTGGGTATAAAAATACAAAGCTCATTTTTTCAACCACGATATGTCGATCAATCAGTAAGAGACTTTTTAGTCAACTTAGCACAGGCATTTACATTTGTGGCAGTTGTGATGCTTATTTTTGCTGGATGGAGGATTTCAGCAATAGTTGCTCTTCTTGTTCCGTCGGCTGTATTATTTAGTTTTGCTATGATGCCCAGCTTTGACATCGAATTGGAAATGATGTCCATTGCTGCGCTCATCATTGCCCTTGGATTACTTGTTGATAATGCTGTTGTTATTTCTGAGCAAATTCTCGTGCGTATGGGCCAGGGGCAGGACCGCAGAGATGCGTGTATAGGAGCAGTTCAGAATCTTATTATCCCGTTACTTGCCGCCAGCGCTACTACTATTGCTGCATTCTCTCCTATTGCACTTGCTTCGGGTGGAACTAGCGAGTTTACCTATAGCCTTTTTGCCGTGGTCTCTATGACTTTGCTGAGCAGTTGGGTGCTTTCGATTACCATCATACCGCTATTTTGTTTCTATTTTTTGAAGCCTCTCAAGAAGGATACTTTTGTTGGTGAAATGCTTAATAAACTTTACGCACCTTATGAGCGTTTTTTGCGTTTTGCTGTTAGCAAACGTTGGGCTGTACCCGTCGTGATTCTTTTGCTGACTATTGTTGCGGGTTGGGGGTTCAAGTTTATACCTAATATTTTCTTTCCGCCTAGTGATCGAGGGCAATGCATTGTTGATTTTTCGCTACCGCTCGGAACAGATATATCCGAGACTGAAGATCAGATCAATATGCTCGAACAATGGTTGCTGACCGATAAAAAAAACCAGGTCGAAAGTGTTTCAAGTTGGATCGGTGAGGGTGGGCCTCGTTGGTATTTGTCGCTCAGCGTGGAGCAGGCTAATCCGAACTATGGTCTACTCTCTGTCCTAACGCGTACTGATAATCCCGAGGATGTAAAAAAATTAGTTGATGCAATTAACAAATACTCAGCGCAGCACTTTCCTGATGCTCGGGTATCTGCCAAGACCCTAGAAGTAGGTCCTGCAGTAGGGGATCCTATCCAATTAAAGCTATTTGGACGTGATCTTGAAGAAATGTATCGCATTCGAGATCAGATTATCACCGAGATGAAGCAGGTAAGTGGGTTGTATGCCATATATGATGACTGGGGTGCATGGACTAAACAAATATCAATCAATCCAAATTTGGCGCAGGCCCAGCGACTAGGGTTGACGAGCAGTAGTATTGCTTCAGCTATTAATACTCAATACAAGGGTCTTGGAGCTACTAATTATCGTGATGGGGATAAGTCCATTCCTGTCCTATTACGATCTGATAAAGATTATCGTTCATCTCCAGAGCGAATTAAAGAAATGCCCATATACGGATCTGTCGGCGGCTATGTACCTCTCAGTCAGGTGGCTGATGTTAGTTTAGATATTCTCCCCGGCTCTATTTTACGTGAGGATACCCTGCGAGTGATGACGATTAAAGCAAGGGTTCAAGGGCGCTACGCAAGTGATGCTCTCGCCGAGATCCGCCCAAGAATCCAAAAGCTTCTTGATGCAGATGATTGGCCTTCAGATTATGAAATAAGTTTTGCAGGTGAGTCAGAAGAGAGTGCAGAGGCTCAGGGGAGTATTGGTGCTGCAATGCCGGTTGCTCTCTCCATTTTGGCTATCATCCTTATAGCACAATTCAATAGCGTGCGTCGTTTTGGTATAATCATGCTTACCATTCCGCCAATGATGATTGGAGTGACTGCTGGTTTACTAATCACAGGTTCGACTTTCGGCTTCATGACGATGCTTGGAATCATAGCTTTGATGGGGATCATAGTTAATAACGCCATTTTAATAATTGATGAGACGGACACACAGATCGCTGGTGGGCTGGATGTTATCAATGGTATTATAGAGGCCTCCAAATCACGATTAAGACCTATTTTAATGACAACTGTTACCACTATCATTGGATTACTGCCGCTCGCAATCAGTGGTGGTGATATGTGGAATTCCATGGCGTATGCCATGATGTTTGGACTAGGATTTGCCACCATCTTGACGCTGGTTTTATGCCCTGTGCTATATTCGCTATTACTGCATAAGAAGTGAATCCTCACGCGTGGTATTCACATTTTATTTTTTGCGTAATTGGTAATCGTCCCTGGTGAAGTTTTTTTCCCATTCGGTTTTCCATCCGGCCCAGTCGAGCTGGAGGGGAAGATCACCTTCAGAGTGCTCGCCATAAATAAAACGCCCGTCGCGTGAGAGTCTGAACCTTACTTTGCCGCCACAATTTTCCCCCTGCCATGTGCCATGGAGTTCTTCCGCTTCGAGTTTGAGGTTGAGTGTGCGATCTCCACAGCTAGCCGACCATATGCCGTAATCGATGTTGTTATTATCTTTTGTAGGCTTGGCTGCATTATTGGAAATTTTTAACACTCCGAAGATCGTCTGCCATTCACCCACGAAGGAATTTGGGTTATGTTGTTGATGCCTATTTTTATCGCTAAAGTTCAATCGGGATAACGGAACCTGATGCTGAAGCCGCGGTTTGTTTTTTAAGTCTCTGATGGACAACCAAATTACAGGGTCTTCCGACCTCCAATCAATTTCCACGATGCCAAAATTACGCCCGCCATATGCGGGACCAATACGCCGTCTGGTTTTGGCTCCGCCTAAAGGAAGATTGAGTGAGCTGCTTGTGAAGTCGATCAATGAGTAACCACCTTTTGGCTCTTCGATGCCCATTTCAGCTCCATGAATATCACCTGAGAGAAAAACGACACCTTCCGCTTTGGTGGATTTTATCAGGTTGATCATACGTTGCCTTTCTAGAGGCATGTTCATCCATGTTTCAAATCCATTGGCAGGTGCGCAGAATTGTATACTAGTGGCTATCAGTCGAATGCGTGCTGGTGTTAGTAGCTCCTGCTCAAGCCATTCCCATTGCGCCTTGCCAAGCATCTTGGCACTGGGTGAGCTATCTGGTTTGTAATTACCCATAGGCTGATATGGTGGTATTCTGGGGCTGCTTTTGAGGGGTGTGCGAAAATAGCGAGTGTCTAACAATATAAGTTGTACGCGCTTGTTCTGCTTGCCAAAGTAGTAGCTGGTATAAATGCCGGGTCGTTTCCGGCGGGGGCTGTCTTCGCGTTCGTTAAAGAAATTCAGAAATATCTGCTGGGATTCCTTACGTTTAACAAAGTCATTGCCCGCATCGTTTTTGCCGTAGTCGTGATCGTCCCAAGTGGCGAGAACCGGACATGTTTTTTTTAGGCCTACATAACCTGGATCATTTCCCAGCAAGTTGTATTTTTTTTCTAGTATGGTCATATCCTCACTATCGCCATAAATATTATCGCCAAGCCACAACCAGAATTGCGGATTATTAGATGAGATGACTTGCCAGTGGTCTTGGTTCATATTTTGTTTGTTGCATGAGCCATATGAGAATTTAGTGAGGGTGACATCTGGATTGTCATTGGGTATTGTAAGGTGAGGAACTGTTGGCTCGGGTTGAGCCGAGCATGGATACCATAGGGCGGCGGAGAGAATGATTCCCCACATATTGATGTGTTGATTTGTGATCATAAGATAGGACAAGAATATTTTGTCTGGTTTTGGGGGTGTTGAAATACACGACATGTGAGCCGATTACAAACAGGTGAATCATCAAACTTTATTCTTGATAAATACAGAACTTTCAGTAATTACTGAAAGTGTTCTCGCATTCAGCCTATTTAACATTATGTCTAATCAGAATACAGCAACGCATTTACGTTTATTTGAAGAGGTTCGTGATGATTTTGTTGCCCAGTGGGGTGCTTTTGGGAGCCATTGGGGCATCAATAGAACTATGGCCCAAATTCATGCACTTCTAATGATAAGCACAAAATCGCTCAGCACTGATGAAGTCATGGACAGCTTAGGTATCAGTCGAGGCAACGCGCATACCAATCTTAAAGAGCTTGTTGGCTGGGGGCTTTTGAGGATCATTGTCAGAAGGGGCGAGCGCAAAGAGTTTTTTGAAGCTGAGAAAGATGTATGGAAA
>Ga0208970_1000416_pt1 | contig 14408 bp, 11 predicted proteins | sample AOAMet2_C49A8_35_2_FD_188078 | JGI IMG/M metagenome (GOLD analysis project Ga0208970, IMG submission 188078) | Ammonia-oxidizing marine microbial communities from Monterey Bay, California, USA - C0912_C49A8_35 (SPAdes) | ecosystem: Environmental > Aquatic > Marine > Intertidal zone | place...
AACAAGGGATCGCTTCCGATGCCATTGAAATATTATGGGGCACATACAGGTAGATGGTCAGGCCTAGACAAAGTTAACATGCAGAACCTACCTTCAAGAGACGTTAAAAAGAAAGCATTAAAGAATGCAATACTCCCACCAAAAGATAATGTGATTATTAATGTAGACTCATCACAGATTGAGGCTCGTATATTAGTATGGCTATCAGGTCAGGATGATGTAGTTGAACAGTTTAGAAACAATGAGGATGTCTACTCAAACTTTGCTAGTAAAGTATATGGTAGGAAGATTGATAAAAGAAATAAGACTGAAAGATTTATTGGTAAGACATGTATTCTAGGATTAGGGTATGGCACAGGATGGAAGAAACTTCAAGATACACTAAAGACTCAACCACCATATGCAGATGTATCTGACCAAGAAGCTCAACGATATGTAAAAGTATACAGAGATACCAATCACACCGTAACTAAACTATGGAAAGAATGTGATAAAGCGTTAGAGTATTTAGATACCTGGGAGATGCGTCAAGCCAACGGGTATGGTCAACCATACTATCTTGATAAACATAGAACAATTAAAGTTACTCCAAAAGGTTTAGAACTTCCTAATGGTTTACTCTTACAATACCCTGAACTAAGATATGATACAACATCATCTGTCAATGGCGGATATGTTTATAAGAAAAGATTCGGAGGAGAGGTTAGCATATGGGGTGGCTCTATCGTCGAGAACGTAGTCCAAGCATTAGCTAGAATTGTAATAGGTGAACAGATGATAAGGATTAATGAGAGATATAAACCTGTCTTAACTGTTCATGATGCAGTTGTGTGCGTGGCAGCGGAGGAAGAAAAAGACGAAGCATTAAAGTTTATTATGGATGAAATGTCCAAAGCTCCTGACTGGGGAACTGACTTACCTATAACATGTGAGGGGGATTATGCCTCAAACTACGGAGATTGTTAATGGACTTAGATATTGAATGGGAGGAAGATGTGGTAAAACAGTCGACACCTTTTACTGTTATACCAATGAATATAGACACAGAGACCATAACTAAACAAGTTTTTGCTATGAAAGATATGTGGATAAGTCGGTCAGATGAATATCCCTTTTTTACTTTAGGACGATGTGCATATCTTGATGGTAGGACTCAAGCATACTACGATAATTTACAAGAAGAGAACGAGGCTTTAATACAACAGTTTGCATTACTTTATTCTCATATAGGAGAGGCATTAAATTCAGTATTTGCAGAGGATATTATGCTGACAAATAACTTTCGAGTGCCAGGGTTTCATATATTTCCATCAGATAAAAAGTTCTTAAAGATATCAGGTAAATGGCATCAAGACCATCCTCATATTACACTAGGGCTAGATGATATAGATAGCTATGCTTTTACATTAGCAATTAAGCTACCTAAATCTGGAGGTGGTATGGACTTCATAGATGAGTTTCACCAACGACAACACTTAGCGTATAATGAGAAAGACTTAGTAATACATAATGGACAAGTAGTTCATAGAATAGCAGGTATGAAAGAATATATTCCTAATGAACATAGAATTACATTGCAAGGACATATAGTCAGACGGGATGGATTACTAGAAGCATTCTTTTAGGAGAAAAAGATATGAGTATCCTTACTAAAATACATTGGGTAACTATAGTTTGTGTGTATGCACTAGCTACTTATTTTTTATATTGTTTATTTAGCATACCATTTTCATATACAGAAGTTAAAGCAGATACAGCTAAGGTAGGCGTAGGTAATTTTGTTATGGCAGTTAGTTATACAGATTCATACAATGATTTACAATATATAGCTAACTTCGTTAATTGTGAACAGGCCCAAAAGTATTATGATGATAATTGTGCTCCACAGGGTGCAATGATTATGATGTGTCAATTAGAGAAGTATCTCTATATGCCTATGGATCACAATAGTGATTCATCATTTGACTTTGAACCTACTGACATACAGTCATGTGGTTTTGTTGGCGTACAAAAACCTAAATTTATAAAGGATTAATAGTGGCAAAGATTAAACAAACGGAACAAGTAAGAGAACCAGTGCATAAACGAACGAGTCAGGGTGGTAGGGTTGCAAAGACTTCTACTATGAACAAATACTTTAAGAAAGACTTCAAAAAATATCGTGGACAAGGAAGATAATGGCAGAATATACATGGAGTTACTCGGCATTAAAGCAATATACAAATTGTCCAAAACAGTATCAAGAGATGAGAGTATTAAAAAACTATACTGTCAAAGAAACAGAAGCAATAATATATGGTAAAGCAGTTCATGAAGCATTAGAACTATATGTAAAAGAAAATAAACCACTACCTAAAAACTACTTAAGATTTAAACCTATGGTAGATACTCTACTTAAGATTGAAGGAGATAAGTATCCTGAGTATGAGATGGCATTGACACACTCAAAAGAACCCTGTGATTTTCATAGCGACGATAGATGGGTAAGAGGTATAGCAGATTTGGTTATAGTAGATGGGGATACTGCATACGTAGTTGATTACAAAACGGGATCAAATCGTTACCCTGACCCTAAACAGTTACGACTAATGTCATTAATGATGTTTACTCACTTTCCTGATATTCAACGGGTAAAAGGTGGGTTACTTTTTGTAATGAAGAATAGTTTTATCACTGAAGAATATCTTAGAAAAGACATGGATAAATCTTGGGGCATGTTTGAGCAGTCATTAAAAAGATTAGATACTTCTTATGAGAATGATACTTGGCAAGCTAACCCTACTCCACTATGCAAATGGTGTTCAGTAGTTACATGTGATTTTAATAAAACATGACCTACACCGTAAACTGTATAGTTTGTGATAAGCAGTTTGAAACCTTCCATCCTAACTATCTATGTTGCTCTGCAGAATGTGGTAAGACTAATAAAATAAACAAAAAGTATCTAAGATTATCAGGTAATTGGGAACTATACTTTAAACACTTACTGTCTAAAAAAGAGTCCTCTGTGTCTGCTAAAGAATTAGTAGAGTTACTTAAGAATCAGAAGGGCAAGTGCGCGCTATCAGGGGCACTACTTACTTGTGAGAAAGTCAAGGGAAAGTATGTAAAAACTAATGCAAGTATTGATAGAATAATTGCCGGAGGAGGGTATAATATAGAGAACATTCAGTTGGTATGCCGAGCTGTAAACTCCTTTAGGCATGACTTAACTATATCAGAATTCATAACTTGGTGTAAAAGAGTAGCAAAAAATGGCTTACGTAAACAAAAAAAGACCGTATAAAAAAGAATACCAGCAACAGAAAGCTAGGAAAGAACTTGCTAAAAGAATGGAGCGTCAAAAGCTTAGACGCAAAGTAGATAAGAATGGTAAAGATGCTAACGGTAATGGCGTGGCAGATAAAAGAGAAGGAAAAGATTTAGCACATAAGAAGGCTTTATCTAAAGGAGGTAGCAACAAAGACGGTTACACTGTAAAAAGTAAATCTAAAAACCGATCATTCAAAAGAAGTTCATCACGTAAACTTGTCTCTGAAACAAGCTCAAGAGAAAGAAAAAAGAAAACATCCTCTAAAAAGAAAACTAAAAAAGCATAAAAAGATAGTAAATTAGTAGTTGACTTTGTTTAAATCCGTATATATACTAGAAGTCTTGAATGAGGGGTATATATTGTATGGAATTAATTGGAAACAAAGCAGTATCTATAAAGTTAAGAAAAGAATCAGCCAAAATAATACTTGATGACATCGAGAAAAGTGATGTTATAAAAGATGAAGGTGATGTAATTACAGTTGCAGTTTATTGGGGACTAGATGAAATGACTAGACTCAATAGAATAATGCGATTCAAAAATCCCCTGCCCTCTCCTATTACTAGAGACTATGATTGGCCTGGTCTATACGATCCGTTTGACCATCAAAGAACTACCGCAGAATTTTTATCTATAAATCCTAAATCGTTTTGCTTCAATGAAGCTGGGACAGGTAAAACATCTTCTGCATTATGGGCGGCTGACTACCTTATGAAACAAGGTAAAGTGAATAAAGTGCTCATCATATGTCCCTTATCTATTATGTATTCTGCGTGGCAAGCTGATGTATTTAATACTTGTATGCACCGAACTTCTGTAGTGTGTCATGGGACTAGAGATAAAAGAGAGAAAATTCTTAACAATGATTATGATTTCTATATTATTAATTATGATGGTGTAGGGATTGTAAAAGAACAAATATCTAAGATGGACTTTGATTTAATTATTATTGATGAGGCAAACGCCTATAAGTCGACGTCTACTACACGCTGGAAAATATTAAATAAGTTATTAAAAGCTCACACAAAACTATGGATGATGACAGGAACCCCTGCCTCACAATCTCCTATGGATGCGTTTGGTCTATCACGTTTAGTTTGTCCTGAAAGAGTACCTAAGTTTAAGAATGCATGGCGAGATAAAGTCATGTATCAAATTGCTAGATTTAAATGGATACCTAGACCTACCTCGAAGAACGATGTCCACAAGGTGTTGCAACCAGCAATACGTTTCGCAAAAGACCAATGTCTAGATCTACCACCTGTAATGTATCAGACAAGAAATATTGAGCTGACACCACAAGCTAGTAAATATTATAAACAGTTAAAGACTCAGATGCTTATTGAAGCTGGGGGAGAACAAGTTACTGCAGTGAATGCAGCTGCTGGCATGAATAAACTATTACAGATATCAGGTGGTGCAGTATACACAGATACTAAAGAGACAGTTAAATTTGATATCAAGCCTAGACTAAAAGCATTAATGGAGGCCATAGAAGAGACATCAGAGAAGGTATTAATCTTTGTCCCATATAGACATACAATAAAATTAGTCTCAGAGTATTTAGTAGAGAACGGAATAACAAATGATTTAATACATGGTGATGTTTCTGCATCTGACAGGGGCCACATCATTAACGGGTTTCAATCATCAGACGAACCTAGAGCATTAGTAATACAACCTCAATCAGCATCTCACGGGGTAACATTGACTAGAGCAAATGTAGTTGTGTTTTGGTCTCCTGTTATGTCGGTAGAAGTTTACTTGCAGTGTATTGCTAGGATGGATAGGGTAGGACAAAAGAACAAGATGACAGTGGTTCACCTACAGGGTTCTGATGTTGAAAAGAGGATGTATGCCATGCTACGTGGTAAAGTAGATGCCCATACTAAATTAGTTGATTTATATAAAGAGGAGTTAGATTCATGAAATTAGATAATGTTGTAAAGACTTATCTAGCAATTCGAGATGAGCGAGACAAGATTGCTAGGGAACATCAGGCTAAAGATAGAGAGTTAGCCAATGACCTCGCTGAAATAGAGAACTTGTTATTAAGTTCTTGTAATGATATCAATGCTGAAAGTATTAAAACAGACTTAGGCACTATCATTAAAACCACAAGAGAGAGTTTTGTATGTGGAGATTGGGATAACTTTAAAACATTTGTAAAAGACAATGATGCTATTGAACTGCTACAACAAAGAATTCACCAGTCAAACTTTAAAGAATTTTTAAACAACCGTGAAGATGAGGGCCTACCTCCAGGTATTAGTAGCATGCGAGAGTTTAAAATTACAGTACGTAAACCAAGTAAAACTTAAGGAGAACTATATGAGTAATGAATTACAAACTATCCTAGCAAATAATCCTGCGATTGTTCAAACAGGACTGGATGAGGATACATTAGCCGTTGCCGGTGGTAATACTGGTAGTGGTAGCAAGAGAATATCTATTAGAGGTAAGAACTTTCATAAGGTAGTTAATGGTAAAGAAGTAGCAACAGTTGAAGATAACTTTATGGATGTGATTATTGTTAAGATGTCACACACTGCCGCTAGAACTTATTATGCGAGTGCGTATAAAGAAGGAGTAGCAGTAAGCCCAGCATGTTGGTCAGGGGATTCAAACAATCCTGATTCAGTAGTATCAGAGCCACAAGCTAAATCGTGTAACCAATGTCCACAAAGTGTTAAAGGTTCAGGTATGGGTGGAACGGGGTCAGCATGTAGATTATCTTGGAGAATAGCAGTAGTGTTACCTAATGATCCATCAGGCGATATATTGCAAATGGTTTTACCAGCAACGTCAGCATTCGGTAAAGAAGTTGGAGGTAAGTGGCCTTTCAGACCTTACGTGCAAATGCTAGCTAATAACAATGTCAGTGCCGGTCGAGTAGTAACTAGAATGCAATTTGATCCTAAGTCATCTGTACCTAGACTATTATTTGCTCCTGTATCGGCAGTTAGTCCTGATGATGTTGAAATGTTACAACGTCAAGGTAAAGCTCCTGAAGCTGAGTCAGCGGTTAAGATGACTGTGTATCAAACTGATACAGCTAAAGTACCTGAGCAATCTAGTCAAGTAAAGACTGAACCTGTTGCTAAGACTGAAGAAGTAATTGATGAGCCAGAAGTAGTTAATAAAACTGCTGAAGCACCTGCTAAAGATATTACTGACATCATGGATAAGTGGGGGGTAAAAGACTAATGGCTAGACCTTACAGTACAAAGTTTTTAGTAGGCTTGACTCAAGCCGATCCTGAAAGAGTTGGGGTTCAATTAGCAAAAGCATGTGTAGATGCAAAGCTACCAGCCGCTAGTGTCGCTACATTTTTCGGGGTATCAAGAATGGCTGTTCACAAGTGGTTCCGTGGACAATATATTAGGGAAGAAAAGTGCATTAAGATTCAAAGGTTTATTGCACGAGTTAAAGAGGACTTACAAAAGGAGGCATTGCCAGCAGGTAACATTAAATCTGCTAAAGAGTATTTGACTTCTATACAACCTAATATAATATAAAGAGCCTAAAATGATTAATGAATTTTACAAAAAAGTATTACCTAGTAGTGGCACTTATTGTATAGGTGCAGCTAATGGAGGCATGGTACATCACTTTATAGATTCTGTTGACGACGTAGCATCTACAGTTAAAGGTCTATTAAAAGATGGTACTCACATGTACTTTGCAGTAGGTAGCTTTGATGGGCATAGTAGAAGAAAAGAGAGGGCAATATTTTTTAGGTCTTTGTTTCTTGACGTAGACGTAGGTGATGGTAAAGACTACAAAACAAAACAAGAAGCTGAAGATGCATTAGATAAACTAATCTTAGATGAAGGACTTCCACAACCTATAAAAGTAGATTCAGGTAGGGGTATCCATGCCTATTGGTGTTTGGATGAGGACATACCTGCAGCAAAGTACGTAGAGTATTCTAAAAAGTTAAGAGACTTCTGTCTTGATAAAGGACTGCATGTTGACACTGCCGTAATGGGAGATGCAGCTAGAATCATGAGGTGTCCTGATACATTTAACTTTAAAGACAACCCACCTTTACCTACTAAAATATTAAGCGATACCTTACCCGTATACAAACTAGAAGACATAGACAACTTTCTGGGTAGTGTACAAGAGTCATTAGAGAGTATACTGGCTCAAGCAAAAGGTAAGATGTCTGATGACCAACGTAAGATGTTGAAACTAGATAACTTTACATCCAAGTTCCAAACCATTGCTATTAAGAGTTTGCAAGGTAAAGGGTGTAATCAAATTGCTAACATCTTAAAGAACGCTAAGGATATAGAAGAACCGTCATGGTATGCAGGACTTTCTATTGCACAACACTGTGAAGATAGAGACGAAGCTATACATACTATGTCAGAAGAACACCCAGGATATGATAGAGAGGAAACAGAAAAGAAAGCTAATCAAGCTCAAGACAAACCATTTACTTGTACTGCATTTGCAGAACTAAACTCTAGTCTATGTGAGGGGTGTGACCATAGAGGTAAAATAACTACACCACTACAGTTAGGTAAAGAGTTTAAAGCCGCTAAACCAGCTGAGAACTTTCAACTTCCTAAAGAGTATGTAGCTAAAGACGTGCCTGCTATTTATCAGTCTTATCCTCAAGAACTTTATCCTTTTATGAGAGGAGTTAATGGCGGAATTTATTATGAGTACCCTCAAGAGATTGATGATGAAGGTCAGCCTTTACCTCGCAAGAAACCGTTACTAGTTTTCCCTCATGACTTTGAGCCTATAAAAAGAATATTTAGTCCAGTCGATGGTGAGTGCTTAGAAATGCAAGTGTCTTTACCTAATGATGGAGTAAGAAAGTTTTTATTGCCTATGAAAGCAGTATATGCGATAGATAAATTTAGGGATGCTATAACAAGTCAGGGTATTTTATTTAGTCCTAGCCAACAACAAGGAAAATTTCTAATGGAATATGTATATAAATGGGGAGAGTATTTAATAAACTCTACGAAGGCAGATATTATGCGAGTGCAGATGGGGTGGACTCCTGATATGAAGGCATTCGTAATAGGGAATAAAGAGGTAACTAATAAGGGAGAAATACTAAACGCTCCTACATCTACTGCTTTAGCAAATGGTATAAGTAACTTACTAGAGCCAAGTGGGGAGTATTCAGTGTGGCAAGATACTATAAATAAACTTAACATGCCTGGGTTAGAACTACATGCCTTTACTATGCTGACTGCGTTTGGTTCTCCTCTCATGAATAAAACATCTACGAATGGTGTAACTATATCTTTAACTGGGGCTGATTCAGGGACAGGTAAATCCGGATCTCTTTACGCCGCTAATAGTGTATGGGGCCATGGTAGAGACTTAAGTGTAGGTGGTATAGAGGGCGCGACCGGTAATGGTATGACAGGTAGGTATTTAGCATTAAAGAATATGACGTTTGGTCTGGATGAAGTAGGTAATCTAGATGGTAGAGACCTTTCTGCTATAGTACATAAAATATCTACGGGTAAGGCAAAGATTCGTATGCAGGCATCGGTTAATGCAGAAAGAATGCACGAGTTTTCAGCATCGATGATAGCTATATTTACTTCTAATCATTCGCTGTATGACAAGATAAGTACATATAAAAAGAATGCTAACGGAGAAGTGGCTCGTTTAATAGAGTTTAATATGAAGAAGCCTAAATGTTTTGATGATGATCCTACTTTAGGTGTAACACTATTTCAACCTCTGAATACTAATCATGGTCATGCTGGAATAGAATTTATTAAGGCATTATTTAAATACACTGATAAAGAGATTACAACTAAGATAAATAAGTATATTAAGAAAATTAAAGTAGACTTTGGTGATGATAGTACTTATAGGTTTTGGGAGAATGCAGTAGCCGCGACGTTTGCAGGAGCAGAAGTAGCTAATGAAGCTGGTATAGTCAAGTTTGAACTAGACCATATCTATGATGCAATTATTAGTCAGTTAATTAATTTAAGAGACAATGTGTTTAATGTTAACAACATAGATTACGAGAATATACTTAGTGAATATATTAACGAGCACGTATCAGGACTACTAGCGTTTGAGAATGGTAGTGTAAGTATGGAACCACGTTCTAGTTTGATTATGCGAGCAGAGATAGATGAATCGTTGTTCTGTATAGAGAAGAAGCATTTACGCGAATACTTTGCTAAACAGGGTGTAAGTATTCAAGACTTTATATTTAAGATGAAGTCACTCGGCTATAACATTATTGAACATAAACGTCGCATGGGTACAGGGTGGAAGTCTGCAACAGGGTTTAGTGCCGTGACCTGTATTGAGATCGATACTACAAAGTTTTTAGATGATATTTTATTAGAGTCAGAAGAAAAAGCTAATGCGGCTAAACAATGAGCCTGAGTGGAACTTCCCTCTAGAGTGGATGAAAACAGGGGATAGTTTTTTTATCCCCACACTTAAACCTTCGTCTATGATATATGCAATTGATAGCGGAGCGAAGAGAGCTAAGGTTAAAGTTAAAGCTTTTGAAACAATGAAGGATGGGTGTTTAGGAGTTAGGGTCTGGCGACTGCGTTAGTCACGTGATTGTAAGCCCTGCTCAACCATATTAGCTATAGCTTTTTTATGCATTAGTTGGAGCTCTTTTAAAGGTTTTAACATAGCAGCTCGTTCTTTAGCATTAAGTCCCGGCATTTTACGTATTTGATTAGCTTGTTGGTTTAATTTATTTAACTCACTTCTCATTTGATTAAATGCATCTATTAAAGGTATTGCAGCAGGGAATTCAGTTATTACTTCAGCATATTTACTAGGATTAGTCTGCTCGAATAGTTTAAGTTTTCTATTTATATCTTCAACCTCTTTTACTGCATCTGTGTACATTCTTTGTTCAATATCAGAATATTTACTTATAAAGCTATCAAAGAGTATAGTATCTCGCTTAAAGTCAAAGTCTTTCTGACCTCTTATAGTTAACTGGATTCCATATAAATCATGAGCAAATCTACCTACTGCATCTGCATAGTTATTAGAAAAGAAAGCTATTGTAGAAGGCGACCAATCTATAGCACCGTTTGTTGCTTCTGCAAGAGAGATAGAAAAGTCTTTATATAGTTGAGGCATGTTATCACTACCCCCATATGCACTACCATACTTAGAGTAGAAAGGGTTATAAATATTCTGGCCAAATGCGTTTGTATTCATTGCATATTCTACAACAGGTCTAACAGCACTTGGAGATGCTGTGTCAAGTAACCATTTTAACGGATCATCTATTGGATTCATACGAGAGAAAGGTAGAGGCATAAACGAATCAAGTGCAATATTTATTGTGTTACCTACCATATCCATCATATCCATTCTGTCAGCACCGCCGAATGCAGCTAGTTGTGCTCCGATAGCGGCAAAGCCTCCAGGTCCAAAGCCCCATGGTATTTGAAGTACATCTCCTTCTCTAAATCCTGGCATCATACTTAAATCAAGTCTAGCATATCTAGTCCATCGAGCCGGATCGTCTTGTCTTGTTTTATTATCCTCATCATCTCCAGCTAGTAATGCAGACATATGCCATACTGCAAACCCTACTCCTATTCCTGTTACAGCCATTCCGTTTGCCATCTTTCTTCTTTGGTCAAAGTTATCACTCCAATTTTTTAGAGCTTCTGGATTACCTTTAATATAATCAGGTAGGTTACTTTGAGCTACTTCTTTTCTTTGTAGTGAAGCAGAGAGAGTTTCAAATGCTCTAACAATACCTACTGAGCTTGGTTTAAAGAACATAAACCATGCACCTAATGCATCTCCAGAAATACCTCTTTCCTCAAAGTTAGATAATCTTTTTGCATAAGTAGCTGCTGATTGTCTAGCTGCAGTCTCAACTTGCTGAGATACTTTACTAGGGTCTATACCAGGAGCATTCTTAGATAGATAATTTGACTTAGCAACTCCATATGCCGCAGCTCTAGTAGCCATTTCAAACGTACTCATCCATATATCAAAGTAGTCTTTTATGTTTTGTCTAGTCCTTGCCCTTCCTGCTGTAGACCTTCTAACTTGGTCTTGTAATCTTTGGTAGGCAGTCTCAACTGATAGACCTTGTCTATATGAAATCATCCCCCCTGTGTCTAGATATTCTTTTAGGTGAGCAGCTTGAGGTTTACCTTTCGCTAATTGTTTTTTTGCAAAAGCATCTAATGACTTAAGGTCTCCTTTAATATAAAACTTCATAACTTTAGCAGTATCAATCATGCCACCATTTGTTATTTGTGAAGCTATAGACTGAAGATATCCTCCTGTATCTTTTAAACCTAAGTCTGCAGAGATATAAAATATGTTTGTAATCGCATCTCGAACAAAGTTTAAAGTAGCAAATGGAGGATTAAACCTAGTATGTAATTGACCTAGACCTCCAGTAAAAGCATTCAAATAACTTACCCATTGTGGGTTTTCCGAATATGCTCCACGTATTGCTTGGACTAGGTTTTCATCATTTATTTTTAAAACAGCTAAACTACCATCATCTAAAAAATGTACAATAGTATCTTTGTCACCTAATAGCTTTTGTAATTCAGGATCATTTCTGTAACGCTGTTCATAACTAAATATTTTTACAAGTTTGCCAGGTATGGCTTTACCTTGTTTTTTCTCACCTGATATAGGATCTCTATATTCTATTGATTGAGTGATAGCATTATATATTGATTGAGTATATCCGATCCTGCCTGCTCTTGAAGCTGCTCTTGATGCATCTACTAACGTTTGAGCTAATGGGTCTGACGATTCTCCCGCGTTTCCTTCAAAAGAACTTTCTAATTGTTTAAGCTCTCTGGACATCCTGCCGCCCGTCGGATTATAAAAAGTATCTCTTGAATCATCTATACCAGTCTTATCTCGTTTTAAAGGTATATAATTTTTCCACCCATAAAAATCTATTATATTCATGGCTTGTGGGCTTGCATAATTTGCCTCTTGATTAAGAGCTTTAGTATCTTCATTAAGCTGAGACATGCTTTCTCTTACTCTTGTTATAGCATCATACATTGGCCTATCAGTAAATCTAAGATTTTCATATCTTGCTCTAGCTATAGAAGCTTGCTCGACAGTCATGTCGGATACATCATATCTTTTACTATTAATGTCTGTTTCACCACCTTTCTTTTCTGGACTAAAGTAACTTGACCCATCTCTAGCATCTAAAGTATTCTTACCTGATACTTGATAGTCAGGGTTAGCTAACCTTTGAAGAACAGCTTTATATTTCTTTAAGTCTGCATCTCTTTTTGCTCTACCTGCTTCAGTAGAGCTGTCCCATTTCTTGGTAGTTATTTGCTTCATTATGTCAACACGTAGTTGTGCAGGGCTAGTTAGTTTACCGTTTGCAAGTCTAATTATTTTTTCATTACTTAAAGGCACATCTAATATATATTTAATTTCTCTACGTTCTAGCTCGTGTAGACCGGTCAAGATTGTTTTTATTTGTCCTTTTGCTTCTTCTTCATTTAACCCTTTTGCTTTTTGTAGCTGTAGATAATCATATAAAGCCTTAGAGTAATTTTCCATTATTGGCTGTAGACCTTTCATGTAGTTAGATGATAATCCAAAAGCTAGAGTTAGCTGGTCATACACGTTATTGAATCCGTCTACACCTTTTAGTATTAATCCAGATCTATCTAAATTATCTTGTACTTTTTTAATATCAATTGATCTGTTTGTAAATTTTCTTATTGCGTCAGTTAAACCTTTGTCACTATTTTTAAAGAAGTCTCTAAAGCCATTTACTACTCTTTTACCAAATGTATTTTTTTCTCTTTCATATAGTTTAGTATTATCTTTATCTATGTCTGCTACAGTTCTGTCAGCTTTAGTTTCTTTTTTTGGTATTTTAATTCTGTCAATATTATTGGGTGTACCAGAGCCGTCTAGGTAAGCCATAGCATCTATCTCAGATTCAGGGTACATTATTTTAGTTGCAAGCTTTCTATAGTTTAATCTCTCAGGGGCAACTCCCATAGCTTCTTCATCTGCAATACTATTTAACTCATCTTGAACCTCTTTAAAGTTTTGTTTTCTTTTCCATGCTCTAGCTCTTTCAATATTAGATGTAGGTGGTTTTACTCCTGCATTAAACATACGGTTAGATAGTTGTATAGTATCTTTTAGTACTGTGTTATCTATATTTACCGCCGCTCCGCCACCAACTAAAGCTTTTTCAACAAACAGAACAAATGCGTCAAACAAGTTTTTAATAATGCCTGTCTCTTGAGGAAGAGCACCTCTAGGGTATAGTCCTTTAGAAGATATAGAAGCCAAGAATCTTTGAAATTTAGGATTAGAGAACGCTTCAGCTATAAACTCTCTTTCGTTTTTAAATGCATAAAAGTTTAACCCTCTTTGTTTTGCTATAGATTTAGCCTTTTCTATTATTCTTAAAAGAGAATCCACTTCAAGTCTAGTAAGCATGTCTTTGTTGAGCATGTCAACTGTACCTACGTGGCTCATTTCGTGAAGTAATACTCTTAATTGTGCATCAGCTGGTAGTGTATTATCTATTACAACTACATTATTTTTAGAGTCTTGTATATTAACTTTGCTATCTCTAAGATAAAATCCTAAAGCTGGTTCTGCCTTTTCATCAGATTTGTTTTCTTTAATTATGTCTTTTTTATATTGTAGTATTTGTTCAGGATTAGCGCTTCTTACAGATACCATATCTAGGTTAGGTACTTTTAATATAGCATCTAATAAAGCTACTTGTTGTTCTTTATAAGCTGCCTGTGCTACGTCACCCCTATCATATAATATTTTAGACTGCTTCGATACTATGTTACGTAAGTCGTTTAATAATCCTGGAGTGTCATCTTTGTATTTTGCAATTAATCTACTAACATAGGGTCTATCATCAAACAAGTCAATTAACTTACTAACAAGGTCTTTATCATTTATTGATTCGTCAACCATGTTGTCAAGAAGGCTATTGCCCTGACTGTCTTTTATGAATTCAAGCAGCTTATCTGCGTTTTCATTTACTTCAACATCTGTCATATCTATCTTGTCTGTAAGTGCATTGTTATTAGAATCTTTAATTGCTTTCTTAACTTCGGCTTCTAAT
>Ga0208970_1000431_pt1 | contig 14076 bp, 6 predicted proteins | sample AOAMet2_C49A8_35_2_FD_188078 | JGI IMG/M metagenome (GOLD analysis project Ga0208970, IMG submission 188078) | Ammonia-oxidizing marine microbial communities from Monterey Bay, California, USA - C0912_C49A8_35 (SPAdes) | ecosystem: Environmental > Aquatic > Marine > Intertidal zone | place...
TACTTTAAAGTATGTAGGTGCGTAAAAAAAGTTCTTGACATAGGAGGTCATTTCGACTATACTATGAAATAGAAAAAGTTAGAAGGGGTTCTTTTTCGAGCCCCTTTTTTTATACGGAGAAACATGGCTAATTTTAATTTCAAAAAAGAAGCGGAGGTTTATATCTATGACACAGCAAACACAACGTATCATAGATTAGATGTCACTGAAGAATTAAGTTTTAGCCAAACTTTTACGGATAAGACTTATCCGCAAAAAACATTACATGAGCAGCATAAATTACATGATGCGTCAAACATAAAGAAAGCAAACCCTGCTAATTTTGAAATGACAATTCCTATGATTACTCAAAGTACTTTAGATGTAATTTTTGATTTACTTGTTAACTTTAAATCAGGAGAGTATACTTTAAATACCTTTGATTTGTATATAAAGCTACCAAATGATATTTATAAACTGGAAAAATGTGTTATAACTAATGGGACATTCATAATTGAGAAATTAGAGAATCTCAAGTTAACCATTGCCGGTGAAGCAACAAAATTAACAAGAGGAACTACTCTTCTAGATGAAGTAACACTGCCATCTAGAAACACTAGGGACTACCATATGTTGAAAGCTGTTGACGTTTATGTCGACAGTAGCTCACCTCTTAGCAATATTTATAAAGTTTCTATGGAGTTACAGAATAGTATTAAATGGAACCCTTACGAAACGGTCAACGATGCATTGAATATAGGCAACACTCATAGTGAATCTACTACAATGTACCCCTCTAATTTCACACTAGAAAAACGTATTTTATCAGGCTCCGTAGGCCAGTATGTTAGCGATAGTACTAATAGTAATATTCAAACTTGGAAAATAGGAGTAGCTGTTAAAGTCACTGCAGGTAACGGAGAAACAGGAAGCTCTTTTAGAGGTTTTTCTTTTAAGTCAACAAACTGTAGTTTTACTGATAGAAATATTGTTGAAGATGTATTTACTCAATCGTATGATTGGAAAATGAACGAAAATACTACTAATCTTGGTAGTATTCTTAAACTTAACGAACTAGTAGCATAAGGAATAACAATGGATTTAAAAAAATTAATGGTAGATACCAAAGCTGTTTGGGTTGATTTCCCTGGATTAAAAGGCTTTGAAATAGAAGTAGTAAATCTCTCTAGAAAAGAGCTTAATGGTTTACGAAAAAAATGTACGACAACTAAATTTGATCGAAAGACAAGACAGGCGATCGAAGACTTAGATGAGGACAAGTTTATTACAGAGTTCTCAAAAGGGGTAATAAAAAATTGGAAAGGATTGACTTTAGAACATCTAGAAACTCTTATTTTAGTAGACATTGAAGGGCAAGACCCTCAAACGGAGTTAGAGTTTACAGTAGATAATGCTGAAACTTTAGTTTCTTCTTCAACTGAATTTGATACTTGGCTCAATGAGGTAGTCTTTGATCTCGACAACTTTCGTACAGGAACAAAAGGAAGAGCTCCTAAAGCGCCTAGAAAAGCTGTTCAAGAATAGTGATGGAAAAATGACGCAAGAGCGTTATTTGAAAATGTGTGAACAATTGGGAAAAGAGCCAGACCCCGAAGAAATGCCTCCCGACTGGGAGGATTTTCCGGATATAGTAATATTAGCTTTTAATACTTTCAATGTATTAGGAGATAGAGTGTACCCTGATATAGGCTATGTAGGAAAAGATTTTACAAATTTACCTTTTTACTTAGATATACACGGTATAGAAGATGAAGAGTTATTTTTAGAGATTCTAAATTATTTAGAATCAAGAGCTATCAAACAATCTCAGGATGCACTTAAAAGAGAAAGAGAGAAGCTAAAGAGAAAAAGCTAGTGGCAGATCAAATTACAGTTACGTATAAAGTCAATGAAGATGGCTCTCTTACAAAAATAACCAAAAAAGCCAAAGATGCTGCAGATGCCACCAACGATGCCGCAGGCGCCGCTGATAATTTCCAAAGGAAGCAAAAAGGTGTAGGACAAGCAGGCCTTAGTAGTGCTAAAGGGTTTTCAAAAATGGCTCAAGGCTTAACAGGTGGTCTTGTACCGGCCTACGCGACTTTAGCTGCTAATGTATTTGCTTTAACAGCTGCTTTTAACTTTTTTAAACGAGCAGCAGATGTTCAAATTCTTGAACAAAGTCAAATAAGGTATGCTACTTCTACAGGTCTTGGCTTACAGTCTATAACAGAAGGTTTAAGACAGGCTTCAGGAGGCATGCTAGGGTTCAGAGAAGCAGCAGAAGCAGCAGCTATTGGTGTAGCTAAAGGCTTCTCTCCTGCCCAACTAGAAAATTTAGCTGCTGGCGCACAAAGAGCCGCCGCAGCTCTTGGTAGAGGTTTTGAAGATGCTTTTGACCGCCTTATACGAGGTGCGTCCAAAGCAGAGCCGGAACTTTTAGATGAATTAGGTATTACTCTTCGATTAAAAACCGCAACTGAAAATTATGCTCGATCTTTAGGCGTTCAAGCCGATGCTTTAACAGCAACTCAACGAAGTCAGGCAGTTCTGTTAGAGACTCAGAAACAATTAGATGAGTTATTTGGTACAGGACCTGCCGAAACAAATCCTTTCGTAGTATTACAAAAAACCTTCGAAGACCTTACTAGAGCAGGCACAGATGCTGTAATGCCTATGATAACAGGTCTTGTAAGTATTATTAACAAAAGTGGTATGGCAGCAATAGCAGTATTTGGTGCCTTAGGACTTAGTATTCTTAAAAGTATGATGCCTTCTAATATGCTAGGAGAGGCTATTGATATTGCCATGGCAAAATCACAGAGAGCTACTGAAGAAGCCATAGGGGATCAAATGGCTTTTGCAATTTCCGTAGAGGAAAGCCAAAAAGCCTTAGATGACTTAGCAAGAAGTCAAAGCCAAAAAACAGCAGGGGCAGCAGTAGATGCAGGAGCTGGAAAGAGTAAGCTAGTAACTAAACTAGCTAAAGGCGACCCTTTAAGTGCTATGCAGAAAGGCAGAGTTAAAAAGATGCTAAAAGATGCAGAGATACAGTACAAGCTGCATGGAGAAATTACAAAAGGTACTTTTAAAGGCATGAACATTAAGATTGTTGAGGATATGAAAAAATCTTATTTGGACATGGAAAAAACAAAAATTAGCTGGTTTAAAAAAGCCAAACAAACTTTTAAAGGGTATCGTCTAGCGGGTAAAACTGCTTTTGCTAAATTACGAGGATATGGTACCAAGGCTTTTACAGGCATGGGTAAAGCTGCCCAATGGGCCGGAAATAAAATAGGCAAAGCAATGAAGTTTGCAGGGGTAATAGGCATACTTGTAGTGATTTTTGAAGCAGTTAAAAAAGTAGCAGAATCTCCTTTTACAATTATATCTAATGCTTTGGGTGCTTTTGATACGGCAGCCAACTTTATACTTGATACTTTTAAAGTGCCTCTCGTGGGTATAGCAGAAGTATTAGATTGGTTAAGAGATAAGTTTGCAGCCTATATAAATGTATTTATATCAGGCTATAATACAATAGCTAATTCTATAGCTGGAGAAGCTTTAGGATTAACTGCTATGGATGAGTGGGAAAGAGGTTCCACAGCCGCGGCAGATGCAATGTTAGAACTCGCAGAGGCAGGGGTAGACACAAAAAAAGTATTCCAAACAAGTAACCTAGGAGCGGGACTCCTTGAACTAGAAACCGACGCTGATAAGGCTAATGCACAAGTAGCTAATCTAGAAGCCACTTTAAAGATGTTTGAAAAAATGGGGGACGATGTAGATGCAACACTTAAAGGACTCACATCTAGCCTTAAAGAACATACAGCAGCAGAAAGAGCTGTAATTGTTGCCACCTCTATAGGAAGTCTAAGTCTCTCTGACCGAATAGAAAAAATATACGAAACTACTAGAGCTATGGACGCCATGGGTAATGAAATAGAATTTTCAACTATGGAGGTACACCAGCAAGAAGAAGCTATGCGAGCACTAAAGCGTGAAATGATAAACTTAGGTAAATTATCTCCTGCCATGGCCGCAGCCTTTAATAATCCGGACAGAAAGGAAGGCTTAAAGCAGATGAAAAATCTTGAACTCCATTCTCGAAACGCCACAACAGAAATGAAAGCTTTTAGAGACGGTGTTGAAGGTGTAAACGCCGCTATAGGAGAAGGAGATCTAAGTTCTGCAGAATATTTATTGGATACACTTAAAAAATCTGCAGATTCTGCTACTGCAAGTTATGCCAAGCTTGGAGATGACGACAGCTTAGCTGCTGCTAACGCTGCTCAAAAAGAGTACTCCGAGGCTTTAGGTGAAACAATAGGAGATACGGATACTTATCATGCTTCTTTAAAGAGGTTAAGATTAGAGACAGAAAGCCATAATAGAATCGTTCAAGAGGCCAACTTAATAGCAGGAGAAAGAGGAGCAATAAGAAAAGCAGAGCTAGCAGTAGATGGTACGATTTTGCAGATAAAAAATATTGAGAAACAGCTAGAAGGAGACATAACCCAAGAGCTTAGAGACCAATTGGAAGCAAAGAAAGACCTTCTAGAGTTAAAAAAACGTGAACAAGAAATAGCAGTTATAGAGAAAACACAAGGTTCAGGTATGGCCGCCGCCGCAAGAGTTGGTGATATTGCTGGAGGCGAAGATTTTCAAAATGCAATGGCGGGAAAATCCATGGCTGATAAGATAGGAGCTATGGGAGACGCACTTAGCCCTATGACTGCGGAGCTTGCAAAACTTGGTCCTGAAGGCGAAGCAATGTCTATGGCTATGAGTGGTGCATTCACTTTAGCAGAAACTTTTACTAGTGCTTTTGAGCAGCTGAAAGAGGGGCCAATTAGTCTTCAAGATGGGCTAGGTATGGCAGCATCAGCAGTTCAAGGCTTATCCCAGATGCTAGCTGCGAAATCAAAGATGGCAGTAGCAGGGGTTGATAAAGAAATAGAAGCAGAAAAGAGGAGAGATGGAAAATCGGCAGGATCGTTAGCAAAAATAGCAGCTCTTGAAAAGAAAAAAGAGCAGATGAAAAGAAAAGCTTTTGAGCAAGACAAGAAAATGAAAATGGCTCAAACTGTAATTTCTACTGCTAGCGGTGTAATGAATGCTCTTGATTCGGCACCCGTACCCTTTAACTTCATTCTAGCAGGTATGGTGGCTGCTATGGGTGCGGCTCAGTTAGGTATTATTTCTGGTATGTCGTTCCAAGGCGGCGGCGCAGGAGCAGGGGCAGGAAAAACACCCTCAGCAATATCAGTAGGAAACCGCCAAAACTCTGTAGATATGGCGAAAGCACGCAGCCCTTCAGGAGAACTAGCATATGCTCGAGGAGCAGGCGGTACGGGGCAAGGAATGACTAACTTCAGACCTACAGGAGCTTTCTCAGGGTATAAGCATAGAGCAGGAGGAGGCTATATTGTAGGTGAACAAGGTCCTGAGCTGTTTATGCCTGACGTACCCGGAGAAATCATATCCTCAGGGCAGGAGATGGGAGGAGCAACAAATGTAACCTTCAACATCAACGCAGTAGACGCTGCGGGTGTGGAAGACTTACTACTAACTCAACGAGGAAACATAATAGGAATGATAAGAGAATCAGCAAACGCACACGGAGAGAACTTCTTAGAAAGTGTGAATACTATGGCAGATACTGGTAGTGGTGCTCCCATTGATGGCCAGTCCGGTTCTTTTAATAGGAGAAGATAATGGCAATTCAGAATATACTACCAGACCCACACAATCAGATAACTGATGCAGGGCAGAGTGGTTCAGGAAACAAAGGTCCCGGCTTTAAAAGTGTATCTATTAAATCAAAACAACCTATTATGACGGATCGTACTAACTCAGGAAGAGTAATTGCCAGAGTTCATGCCTATCATCAATGGCTTATAGATATTTCATATAACCCACTTACAAAGGCAGAGTTTGACCCTATCTACAATTTCTTACTGCATAAACAAGGAAGTTTAAAACCTTTTTTCGTATCTTTACCGCAATACAGGGATCAAGGACCTGCAAACAAAACTATTTCTACCACTGTAGTTGCGGGCGTGCAGGCGATTACATTAAACAGCAGTGGTTCTGGTACTATAAAGCCTGGGATGTTATTCAGAATAAACGATCCTCAAGATAGTAACCATGAGAAAGCTTATATGGTTACTCGAGTTTCTGGCACTAGTTTAACAATTACACCGGGACTTGCAAGAGGAGTTACAACAGGAGCCGCACTAGATTTTGCAACTCCTACAATTAAAGTTCGTCAAACCTCAGACAGTAGAGACTACAGTTTGAATACCAATAATTTATACAGCTTTAGTTTAAAACTAGAAGAGGCGAGTAGTTAAGATATGACAACAAGAAATTTAGGAACAGGAACAGCTTTAAAAAATTCTTTAATAGCAAACGAAGAGTATGGGTTTTTTCATTTAGTAAAATTTGAAAAACCCAAAAATGTTACTGCTCCAGGCTTTAGCTCTGGAAAAGCGTCTAACTACGCCTATATTACGGACTCTTCTATAAATGTAGATTTTGATGACGGTTCTAAGGATTCTAAGAATACTCCTAACAATTCTCAAACTTATATTGCGAATAAGCTTTTAAGTGTGGGTACTATTAATGAGACCACAGACGCAAAAGCGTCTAATATGACAGTAACAATGTCAGGAACAGCTCTAGGTACTATAGTTCAAACAAGTGCTGCTTTTACTACGTCGAGTATGACAACGACCACTGACTTAGTAGATGCCGGTTTTCAAGAAGGAGATGTTCTTCTACTAGAGAGCGCCGGCGTTGATAATAAATATATAAGAATAAACACTTTTACAAACGGTAATCAGACTGTAGCTTTTAGCAACATAGATTCTACTGTTGGTGCAAATTCGGAAAGTAAAGCCTATACTCTTTCTTTCGCCTCAGAAGAAATCTCAGCTTTAGTAAACAATAAAGATAGTAGTACTAATTATTCGGGCTACATGAATAGAGAGGTATTTATATATAGAGCACATTATCGTACCGAAACAGAGTATGCTGCTAATGGAACCACTATTGTAAACCATGCGGGCTCCATTATAGGAGAACCTTTTCTCATTTTTAGAGGCATTATATCTAAAGGCTCGGTCACAGATGATGTTCTTAAATCTTCAAAAGTTTCTTGGAATTTAACCTCTCATTGGGGCGACTTTGTACGCGTACAAGGACGACATACTTCAGATGCCTCTCATAGAGCACTTAGCATTACAGGGGTTCCGGACATGGAAGCAATAGTAAGACCTGAGTATGCAAGTGATTTTGGGTTTTTACATGCTGAAAGATCGGTAAACGTCTTAGCAACTTATCAAGTTCAAGAAACTCGTTATAAAATGAAAAAGCGAGGAGGACTTGCAGGACTTTTCGGTGGCAAGAAAACTGTAGAGTATCAAGTAGAGGTCGATCGAGAGGTTGACCTACAGTTTAATTTAGAAGCAAAATATCTACCTGTAGTTTATGGTGTTCAAAAAGTAGACAGTATTCCTATATTTGCAGATACCTTAAAAGACAGCGTTACTGCTGTTTCTGGTTCTAATACTGTTTTTGTAGCTCATGCAATTTGTGAAGGAGAAATCTCAGGAATATATGACATACACGTAGAGGATAATTCCACTATTTGTATAGATGCAAATGATGCTTCGGTTAGAGACGGAGGCTCCGAGGCAGTGGAAGTAGTTTGCTATGGTCGAGCAGACAGAGGAGACGTTCTAGCAGGTAGTACTGCTTATGGCGACGAGACTCCTTTCTATACTGGAGACCTTGATTTTAGTATTAGCCCAGCAGCTGCCTTCCTAGGTGTAAATGCCTCTACCTTTGCATTACTATCAGGGTCTGGTTTAAATTTTCCAAGAGGTCAGACTGCCTCAGGAAATGGACTACAGCACGAAGATACTTTCACTCTGAGCAGTCCTATACCAACTACTTTAACAATACATACAGGTAAAGAAGACCAAAGAGCAAATAACACACTAACAACAACTGCAAAAGATAACAATTTTAAATTACAAAATGATTTTGGAGACGTTTCAAAAGCAAACTACTGGAGCCCTTCGCACAGACTTCTAGATACTGCTTATGTAGTAGGTAAGTATGAGATAGGAGAGGGCGAGAGCACAATTCCCAAACTAGAGTTTATAGTAAAAGGTAAAAAGATTGAGACCTACAATTATGACTATAGCTACGAAACGGATCCTACTAGAACAAATGCGGATCACTCAAACTTTGCTTTAGGAGATACTGTAACTTTACATACGACAAGTACTGGTAGCAGTCTCGGAACTGTTACAATTATTGATAAGTGGAGCTATTACAGGGATTCTTCTTCTCTATATTATAGATTTAGGTTTTCTGCGAACCCTCAAGTAGCTGCGGGTACTACTGCTTTTTATATGAAAAAAGGCAGTCATAGATGGTATATGACTACTTACGATCACCAAGCTGATACATCATTTGACACTCTGCCGGCACAGTCAGCAGCTACAGTAGCTACAGTATCGAATGCTGCCACAGGTACCATGACTATTAATCTTGCTTCAAATACAAGTACTGACTTTTTAAATACTCTGGCTGTTGGGCATTATGTAACTTTTACATATGAAGGAAACACCTCAGTCTCTTTTCAAGTAAGGTCTAGAAGCGGTAATGATATCACTGTGTATAATTCAGGTGCTTCCGTGTACGCTTTAAGTACGGCTATTGGTAATAGTACAACCGTTACTATGAATAATCTAAATGTAATAATCCTAAACTCAAGTGCTTCTAGCTCAAATGATGCCTATAACTCTCAAAATATTACGATTTTTCAGTTCGATAGCGATGGTACTATATTAAAACAACAAGTTAAACTTGTTACAGATTATATAGGAAATACTAGACAAGCTACTTTGCAATCTCCATTACCCGTTGATTTCATACTAGGAACTACGGATAGGTATATAGTTTCCGCAGGAGAAGCGGTAGATAAACGAGTATCCATAAACCCTGCTTTGCAATTGCTAGACTACTTAAAGAATGATAGATATGGTAAAGGCTTACTAGATTCAGACATAAATTTACCTACTTTTTTACAAGCGGCAAGAGACTGTGATACTCGTTCAGATATTACCGTTCAATTGCTTGGAAATATCTCTTTAACAGATGGAGATGTTTATAGGTATCCTTCTTCTGGTTCTTTACAGTTTCAAGGCAAGATAAGAAGTAGCTTTCCTAAAGTAGCAGCGGTGCCACAGTCTAACGGTTCGACTACAAATACTACTTTTACAGAAGTTACTTTTACTGATGTAGTAGGTAAGCTAGGCTACAAATGGAATAATTATAGAGTTTTTAATAGTGGACAACTATACTGGCATAAAGGAGAAGCATATGTAGCGCAGAGTAACTCAGCTATTACTTCAGCCCCTACTAGCTCTAGCTCAGATCATTTAACTGGGAACCTATCTTTAGCAAAGGTTGGAGGAGGCACAGCTATCACAGTTTCAATCACTGATGGTTTCTCGGCTTCTGGTAACCCTATTGTTAAAAAGTTTACAAATATAGCAGAGGGTTTTAACTCTCCCGGCTATTCTTTATACGACTCAGACGATGTTAAGTATTGGATTTATGTAGGCTGGGATGAGCCCGAGCAAAGATTTGTAACTCGTCACCAATTAAATCAAATTATCGATACAGCTAATCCCTTGTTTGATAATATTAATTCTATGTTGAAGCAGTTCAACGGAATCATGAGATACGCTAATGGCAAGTATGAGCTAGCGGTTAAAAGTGCTGCACCTAGTAGCTTTGAAAGTTTTGAAACCATCACTGATGGAGACATAATAGGAAAAATACAGCTTCGAGATAAAGGTCAAAAAGGCATATATAATAGTATGTCTGCAAATGTTGTAGACCCTCAAAATAAATTCAATGCTCGAGCTATTACTTATTTTAATTCAGAGTACTTGAAACAAGACAAAGGCATTCGTAAGTCTGGTAACTTTAAAATGCCGGGAGTGTCTAACTATTTTAACTCTCGTGTGAATATTCAGCAATTTCTGGACGAGTCTCGATATGGATTAGATATTTCATTTACTATAGACTCTAAAGGTTATCTTCTCTTAACAGGGGAAATAATACGATTAACTTATGAGCGGTTCGGTTGGGAAAATAAATACTTTAGAATAGACAATTTAAATTTTCAATCTAATGGGCTTGTACAGGTAACTGCTACAGAACACAACAATAATGCTTTTTTAGTGGGGAATATTAAAAGTTCACAAGAAACTGGAGCTTTAGAAAGTGAGGGAGGTTTTGTCAATACACCAATTGTAGCAACTCCAGCATCTCCTTCCAATTTAGCAGCTACTACAAATGGAAAAGGGTCTATTACAGTTACTTGGAATAATTCCTCTACTTTTAAGTTATCGACGCATAACACGGAAGTATGGGCTTCTAGTACCAATAATAGATCAAACGCCTCTTTAATATTTACTACTCAAGCTACGAGTGTAGATCATATAATCGCTGAACAAACTCTGACTAGTAAATACTACTGGATTAGACATCAGGTTGTAACGGACAACGGCTTAATAGTTTCTTCAGATTATTTTCCATCCGGCAGTACTGCAGGCGTATTAGGAAGCGCTACGGGAGCTATAGACGGTGATCCAGCAAAAGCAGCAATTCTAACTGCTAATCAATACGTAATTCCTTATTCGGAGGCGAATGCAGAAAATACTACTATTACTTTTACTGCCGAAGCAATTAATTTTGATTCTGGAGAAAATAGAACTTTTAAGTTTTATGTGGGAACTACCTTAAAACAAACTACAACAACTACAAATGATACAAAAACTTTTGTACTTTCACAATCAGATGAACCTGCATCAGGTGCTCAAAAAACAATAATAGTAGAAATTGTTCAAGGAACCACAACTGCACAAGATTCTACCTCTATATACGGTGTCAGAGATGGGGTTGATGCTTTTACAACTGTTTTAAGTAACGAAGCCCATATAATAGCAGCAGATGAAAATGGTCTAGCTTTGAATTATAATAGTTCAGGAACAGATATAAGAGTCTTTCATGGTAATACTCCTCTTACATATGGCACAAGCGGAGCAAATACATTTAGTGTAGCTGCATCCGCTTCCAGTATAACTGTAGCTAGTGGAAATAATGTTACTACAGAAGATTTTAATGGAGTTACAAATAGTACAAGACGCTTTGGAGTCGCTAGTGGTATGGCAAATGCAGATACTTCTGCGTCTATTACTTTTACGATAACAGCAAGGGATCCTGCAGGGGTAGCGACTACACTTACTAGAGTACAAACGTTTATCAAAGGCAATGCAGGTGCTGACGCAAAAGTAGTAAATCTAACAGCGAATAAATATGTTATTAACCACAATGTAGATGGCAATGACGGAAATACTACTAGTGATATTACTTTTACAGCTACAGCTAAAAACATAGGTAATACTAAAATTTATAAGTTTTATGTAAATAATACTATAATTGGAACAAGTGCACCAGGTACTCAATCTAGTACTAGTAATTCTGTTACCTGTGCGCTACCTGACGCTTCGGAACCCGCAAGTGGTACACAAAAAACAATAAGAGTAGATGTAGAACAGCCTTCTGGAACCGTTATTGCTTCAGATTCTACATCTATATATGGAGTCCAAGACGGTGAGGATGCTTTTACAGTTGTTTTAACGAATGAATCGCACACTATTCCTGCAACATCTGCGGGTGCGGCAAAAACTTATGCCAACTCAGGTACAGATATAAGAGTCTTTAGAGGCAGCACTCCTCTTACGTATGGTACAAGTGGAGCAAACACATTTAGTGTAACAGCCGCAGCTTCGAACATAACTGTAGCTACGGGATCTACTAATGTTACTACAGAACAGTTTGCAGTAGCTAATGATACTCGACGTTTTGGGGTCGCTAGTGGTATGGCGAATAGCACCTTTCATGCCTCTATTACTTTTACAATAACAGCAAGAAACCAAGAGGGTACAGGCACTACAATTACTAGAGTACAGACCTTTGCAAAAGGAAATGATGGTATAAATGCTGATGCTTTAACAGTATCATCTAGTACTGCCGATGGTGTTACTACCCTTACTTTTAGTGATAGTGCTGCAACTTCCCTAACTGTAAATAGCGGTTTCAACAGCGCTACAGCATCCCTCTATAAAAAATCTACTAGTAATACTACTGCTCCTTCGGACCCAACAGGTAATTTTACTTATACATTCTCAGATGGAAGTATAGTCGCCCAATCAAGCGCGAATCTTGATGGATGGTCTACTGCGGTTCCTAGTTTGGGCAATGAAGAATATGCTTGGGTAATACAAGCCACTGCGAGTAATAGAAATACAACAGATACTATTGCGGCATCTGAGTTTTCCGATGCCGCAATACACAGTGGAGGAGGAGAAACAGGAGTTACAGGTAATAGTAATGCTTTAGTAACTTTATATCGAGTGCACGACAGTGGTAGCACGGGACCTACAAGTTTTACAGGAACTCTAAACTATGAGTTTTCTAGCGGTAACATTGTTATAACATCTGGTGCGAATCTTCAAAATTGGACTAAGAGTGCACCTGCGGTACCGGCAGGCAGCTATTTATGGATTAGACAAGCCAGTGTAAGTGCTAACACAACTACTGTAGATATTCCTATAGCGAGCTGGTCCGGAGCCGTAGTAACAAGTATAAGTGGTGTTTCAAGAGGAGTAAAAGCTTTATACTCAGCAGTTGCAGAACCGACTGCTACTAACCAAGTATTTGAGACGCAGGGGGATCGTGAGTATGTTAATTTTTATGAATTTACAGGAACGTTTTCTGCGTTAAATGCTACACAGATAACTGCTCTTACCTTTGTAAAAGTTAAGGGCGAAAACGGGGACAATGAAGGAGTAATTGCTGTATATGCCACTGATGCTTCGGGCTCTAATAAAAGTTTTACACCGAATGCATCTCCTCATACAAGAGAATTTGTAAACTTTTACGAATGGGATGTAACTAAACCAAATATTACTGATACAGAAATTACAAGTTTAAGCACCTTTGTAAAGTTTGTGGGAGCTGAAGGACAAAGCGTTAAACTTGTACAGCTCTTCAAGAAAGATGATAGTAGTTTTTCGACAACTACTGCAGGAACTTATGCAAATCCAACATTAAATGTTGAGTCGGGTTGGACTACCACACAAGAGACCCCTGCAAATGGTGAAGCAATCTACATGGTCAGTAGAACTTTTACTTCCGATGGTCTTGCTCCTCAAACATCAGCCTGGACAGCGCCTGTTATCGTAGCTCAGAGAACTGATGGTATAACACCTGGTCCAGGTGCTCCAGGTTTAAGAACTATTCAAGGTTATTTATATTACGAAAAAACTACGAATACTGGTACTGCTCCTACCGCTCCTTCAGGAGCTCAGTATAACATTACCTCGGCAACCGCCGGAGTTGCAGGAACCGTTACAGGTACAGGTATAGGAACAGGGGCAGATACGTGGACAAATGCACCTAGCACACAAGATGCAACTTCTTCTCATAGCTATTGGACTGTTAGATATTATGGGCAAGAAGCAAGCGCAAGTAGCGCCACTATAACAGTTGCATATACCAATATAGTTAAACATACAAGTTTTACAGGAGTAGTGACTTTTAGTAGTGGAACTTTAACAGATGGTACGAGTGCTTTTGACCCTGACGATAAAATTGAGACCGGAAGCGCTGCTTCAGATATAAATAGTAATACCACAACAATTGATGGAGGAAAAATAACGGCTAATTCAATTAAAGCAGGACAGCTAGAAATATCCAGTCTTACTGCCGATGCAACAGGTACTGCTGACGGTATATTTTTAGACGGGCCTAGCAAGAGTATTAAAATATTTGCAGGTGGAGTTCTTCGAGTAAAAATAGGGAACTTAAGCTAATAAATTGTATATGACGAAAACGAAAAGCATCAAAAAAATAATTCTTGACATAACATCTCAACTTGGCTATAATTCTGTAATGGAGGAAATCAAATGACAGCAGCCCGCTACGACCTAGTTATTGACCAAG
>Ga0208970_1000440_pt1 | contig 13923 bp, 8 predicted proteins | sample AOAMet2_C49A8_35_2_FD_188078 | JGI IMG/M metagenome (GOLD analysis project Ga0208970, IMG submission 188078) | Ammonia-oxidizing marine microbial communities from Monterey Bay, California, USA - C0912_C49A8_35 (SPAdes) | ecosystem: Environmental > Aquatic > Marine > Intertidal zone | place...
ATTGCCATAGGGATTAAGAATTGAGCTTGGAAACTTCTTTCTAAAATTAAAGGGAATAAACCTACAAATGTTGTAATTGTTGTTAGTATAATTGCTCTAAATCTACTTTTTCCTGCTCCAATTACAGCATCTTCCATACTCATTCCTTCCTTTAAGTTTCTGTTGTATTTGTCTAGCATTACAACTGCATCATTTACTAAAATACCAATAAGAGCAACAACACCCCAAACACTCATAATTGAAAAAGGTTTCCCTACAATTCCGTGCCCCAAAATAGCAGAAAATACACCTACAGGAACTACCATCAATATAAGTCTTGCCTGATAAAATGATTTAAAATTAAGAGATATTGTTATTATAATTAATATGATACTGATTAAAAATGCAATTCCAAGTCTTTTACCGCTATCTGCAGCTTCTTCTGCTTGCCCCATTATTTTATAACTAACTTCAGGGAAGTTATTTTTCAGAACTCCCAAATATTCTCTTTTAATTTGTTCGTTTACATCCCCAGAGAATTCTGCATTATATAAATTTGCATCAACTCTTATTTCTTTTGCTCCATTTATATGATTTATCTTTACTCTACCTCTTTTGTATTCATAATTTGCAAGTTCTTCTAAAGGAATTAAGGATCCGTTTTGTGTTTTAATTTTTACTTTATTTAAATCCTCAATACTATTTCTGTTTCTTTCAGGATATCTAAGCCATATTTTCACTTCATCTCTTCCGATAATAAGCCTTTGCACCTCTTCACCAAAAAATCCTTGTCTGATTTGTTTTAAGATAGTTACTTCATTTATTCCTAAAGCATAAGCTTTCTCTTTTAATGATAAGTGAATTTCTCGATTCCCTACTCCTCCATTATCCATTACTTCTTTTACCATAGGTATCTTATAGATTCTCTCTTTAAGCCAAATAGATGCTTCTTTTAATTGATGGTCGTTTTCTGATTGTAATGATATAGAAACCGCCTTTCCAAATTGTTGAAATCCTCCAACGGAAATCTTCTCCATAATTGCTAATGAGTCAGGACTAATTCTTCTCTGAATTTCATTTGAAATATCAATTGTTGAGATGAAATCATTTTCCTTTATTTCTAACCTGAGAGAACCAACATGAGACCCTGAAACTCCCAGATTTTCTGTAAAACCAATGTTAAGTGATATATCGTTAAATAATGTGTCGTTATATTCCTGAATCAGTTCCTGATGATAATCATGAATGATAGAATCACAATACCATAAAAAGTTCTCTGTTCTGAATTCTCTTTCTCCAGGTTTGTAGGAAAACTCTAGTTTTACCTCATTAAAAGGAATGGAAGGAAAGAATGTCCATCTGATTGTACCACTAAGTAATAGACTAGAAACTATGAATATAAATACTAAAGGAGTCCATACATGAATTCTATAATTTTTAACAAATCTTTTATTAATATTAGAATACCAGTTTCTAGTTGATTCAATTATAGGTTCTATTTTATCCTTGATGTCTTCCCATTTTAGAATTAGAAAGAATATCATTATAGTAGATAATATAAATTTGACTTTTGTAAAATCAAAAATATTGTAAATAATTAAACTAAATAGGATAGATACTATTATTGCCAATGAGAATCTATTATTGGAGGATTTTCTCCGTACTAGTGCTTTTTTATTTGAAAGATGTGCGGGTAGAATTAAGAAGGCTTCAATTAGTGAAAAAAGTAGAACTGTAATTACACTAAATGCCATTTCTTGCATTATTTCCATTTGTCCTCCTACAAATAGTAGGGTAGAGAAAGCAAATACAGTTGTAAGTACGGAAGTTAATACAGGAGTAACTACTTCCATTGTTCCGTCAAGTGCAGCTTTCATAGGAGTTTTCCCTCTTTCGAAATGACTATAAATATTTTCTGCAATTACAATTCCGTCATCTACTAAAATACCAACAACTAAAATCATACCAAATAATGAAATCATGTTGATTGTCATACCGTATATTAGTCCAATCGATATCATTCCAATAAATGAAAATGGTATTCCAAAAGCTACCCATGAAGCTAGTCTAACCGAAAGAAATAATCCTAAGATTACTAATACTAATAGAAGTCCTATCATTAGATTCTCACTTAAAGTTTCAATTCTTTGATCTAACATGTCTGCAAATTGAAAAATTGTAACTATTTCAAATCCAGGATTTTCTTTATTAAATTTTTTAATAAAACTTTCCATAGAGGAAGCTATTTTTTTAATATCTTCTTCAGGTGTCTTTTTAATTAAAAAACTGATAGATCTTTCTCCATTTACATAAGAAATCATTGGGATGTCAGAAAACTCTAATTCTACTTTTGCAATATCTTTTATCCTAATAATATCTCCATTAATATCAGCAAAAACAACTATTTCTTCAATTCCTTCTGCAGTTGTTTTTTTATTGTTTGACCTAATGATTATTTCATCTTTCAGAGTTTTAATACTTCCTCCAGAAATATCAATATTACTTCTTTTTATTGCTGATGAGACAACATCAAATGTTATCTGGTTTCTTAATAATTGATTTTCATCAATTTCTACAGAAATAATAATAGGTGCATAACCCATTACCTGAATCTGACTTATTTCATCATCATTCAGAAGATCTTGTTCAATTTTATCTGACTTTTCTTTTAGAATCCATAGGTCATTAGGTCCGGTAAGTGCATAAAAACCAACCATATTACCCATGCCTCCCATACCTCTACTTTTTTGTTTTTGTACAGTTGGTTTTTCGGCTCCTTCCGGAAAAGAATAAATGGCATCAACTGAATTTTTTACATCAGTAAGTACTTCATCAATATCAAAACCTTCATATACTTCAACAGTAACTCTTGAAATATTTTCGGATGAAGCAGAATTTAACTCCTCAATTCCTTCAATTCCATTTAATGATTCCTCAATTCTGGTTGTTATTCCTTCTTCAATTTCTTGTGGAGATGCTCCAGGATAAGATACATTTACATATATTTTATTTGGAGGTAACTCAGGAAAAAATGATTTTGGCATCATCATTAAGCTCAAAATACCTGCAATTGCAGTAATAATAATTACAGCATTTGCATATATCGGATACTTTATAAAGTAAGCAATTAATTTTTTCATTTACTTTGAAATTGGTTTTACAATTATACCTTCTGTAACATCAATTAATGGCTCATTTACTACCATTGTATTATTGTTAATTCCTCTAACTAAAACATTACTTCCTTGATAGGATATAATTTCTACTGACATAATTTCTAGTTTACTTTCAGAATTTACAACATAAATATTGTTTTCAGAAAAAATGGACCTTCTAGGTATTTTACAAACATTGTTTGTAATGTTTGATGAGATAGTTCCTTCTAAATACATACCACTATAAATCATCTCAGTATCTGAAGATATTTCTGTAAAAACTGATATGTTCTGGGTTTTTTCATTTACAAAATTTCCTTTTCGTGTTATTTTCCCAACAAAAGTATTTGTTCCGTCAGTAAGTAAAACTTCCGATCCAATTTTTATAAATTCATTTTCTGAAGTATTTATTGTTAATTCAACTTCCTTTTTTCCATCTCGGATTACATCAATAACAGGAGACCCCATATTTACATTTGCACCAATATCGGTATAAGATTTTGAAATAACTCCATCAAATGGTGCTCTTACAGTGTATTTTCTTAGTTTTTCCTCATCAGATTTTACGGACAGATATTCCGACATAATTCCTCTAGAAATGATAAAATTCTTTTCTTTTGAACTATTTGTTTCAGGTAAATTGCCAATTGTTTTTTCTAAAGAAAGTGAGTTGAAAAAATCATCCCATTTCTTGTATTCATCTGGGAAATCAAGTTTTATTTCTGCTAAATTAGATGATAATAGATTCATGAATTTACTCTTCTTAGCTTTTACAAGTAAATCTATGTCAGTATTTTTTACTTTAAAAAGTATGCTTCCTTTTCTGAATTTAACCCCTTTTTTAATAGAGAAATCCCCTTCTAATTTTCCGCTTGTTTCAGATGAAATAGTGATGTTATTTAACGAAACAACTCTTCCGGAACTTTTAATTTCGGAGTTCTGATTGCTATTATTTGCGATTTGTACGCTTACTATTTTTAATGTTTTTTCATGAGAAATAGAATCGGTAATCCTTGATTCTCTGATTGATTCCGCATTCTGTTCTCCATAACTCATTCCTGCATTATAGCTGATTGAAGAAACCAATCCGAATAAAAGTAAGATGATAATACTTACTACAATAATTAGTGTTTTTCTGATGTTCATGTGTTTATTTTTTAAATAATATCTCTAATGTTTCCCAAATTTTCTCTCCTTCTAATTTTAAATCTGTCTTAAATCCTGAGAGTTTACACTCCAAAATATTTTTCTAATTCCACCCATCATTATAATTGATAATTTTTCTGATGAAATATCGCTTCTGAATTCTCTTTTTTCTTGCTACAAAGATAATTCAATTTAATTAAATAAATCAGTAGTTTTCTTAAGAAAAATTCAAAATTAAACCAATGGTTATAATAAAATGTTATGAATGCTCTATAGAGATAAGTGATATGGATAAGTCTAAATTATTATGTTATTGATTGTTAGTATTTCACCTACTATTTTCCGATACAGAATTTTCCAAAGATATTCCCTAGAATTGTGTCAGTAGTTACTTCACCAGTAATACTTCCTAAATGAAAGAGTGCTTGTCGGATATTAATAGTTAGAAAGTCTCCAGTTAAACCACTTTTTAGACCTTCAATTATTGTATTTATTTCATGAAGAGTTAAAGAAAGTTGATCAAAATGACGCAAATTTGTAACAATACTTTCATTGTCATTTATCTGGTATGATTTGATAAAATCTAAGAGACTATTTTTAAGTATGTCTATTCCTTCTCCTTTCTTTGCTGAAATACTTATGGAGTTATTGAGGTCAATATTTTGTTTGGAGATATCCTTTTTATTTACAATCACTAATACTTTATTTTTATGTAGACTTTCTACTTTTTTAAGTGCAGATATTTGCTTTTTTATATCCTGTGTTTCATCTATTAAAAATAATATTATTTCAGCTGATTTTGCTTTATCATAGGACTTCTTAATTCCCAAATTTTCAATTGTATCAGTTGTATCTCTGATTCCTGCAGTATCTATAAAACGAAAATTAAATCCTTTAATAATGAGGTTGTCTTCAATAGCGTCCCTGGTAGTTCCTGCAATATCCGAAACAATTGCTTTGTCCTCATTTAGCAAACAATTTAATAAAGTTGATTTCCCTACATTCGGAGCTCCTAAGATAGCTACAGGAATCCCGTTTTTAATTACATTCCCTAATTTAAAAGAATGGATTAATTTCTCTGTTTTTTCTTTTATTTCAGATAATAAATTTTGGAATTGTGTCCTGTCAGCAAATTCTACATCTTCTTCCGAGAAGTCTAACTCAAGTTCAATTAAAGAAGCAAAATCAATTAGTTTACTTCTTAGCTTTTTCAATTCTTCAGAAAATCTACCTTTTAGTTGGTGCATTGCAGTTTTATGTGCTGATTTAGTTTCACTTTCAATTAAATCGGAAACTGATTCTGCTTGAGAAAGGTCCATTTTTCCATTTTTAAAAGCACGCATTGTAAACTCACCAGCAGTAGCTGTTCTGCAACCTCTTTCTAATAATAACTGAACTATTTTATTTTGTATGTAAACGGATCCATGACATGAAATTTCTACACTTTCTTCTCCAGTAAAAGATGATTTTTTTTTGAAAATACTTATTAAAACTTCATCAATAATTTCATTATTATTTATTATATTTCCGAAATGTATTGTGTGAGATTTTTTTTCATATATATTTTTACTAAAAATTGAGTTTACAATTTCTATTGATTTTCTACCTGAAATTCGTATCACAGCAATAGCAGACATACCACCTCCAGTGCTAATAGCACATATAGTATCTTCCGGATTAAAATAATTCATCTTGCAAAAGTATTCAAAATCCTTTGTAAAATGCTATTTTGTAGTAGTTTTGCAAACCAAATAAATAAATAACAAAAAATGAGTGTATTAGTAAACAAAGATTCGAAAGTAATTGTACAAGGATTTACTGGTTCTGAAGGAACTTTTCATGCAGAGCAAATCATTGAGTACGGAACTAATGTTGTTGGAGGAGTTACTCCTGGCAAAGGTGGTCAGATACATTTGGATAGACCAGTTTTTAATACTGTTGAACAAGCAGTTGAACAAGCAGGTGCTAATACATCATTAATCTTTGTTCCTCCAGCTTTTGCTGCAGACGCAATTATGGAAGCTGCTGAAGCAGGAATAAAAGTAATTATTTGTATTACTGAAGGGATCCCTACAAAAGATATGATTACTGTAAAGGAATATTTATCTGATAAAGATTGTATTTTAGTTGGTCCTAACTGCCCAGGTGTTATAACTCCTGAAGAAGCAAAATGTGGTATTATGCCAGGATTTGTTTTTAAGAAAGGTAGAATTGGTGTAGTTTCAAAATCAGGTACTTTAACTTATGAAGCTGCAGACCAAGTTGTAAAAGCGGGTATGGGGATATCTACTGCAATTGGTATTGGAGGTGACCCGATTATCGGAACTACAACAAAAGAAGCTGTAATGATGTTTATGAATGACCCTGAAACTGATGGAATAATTATGATTGGTGAAATTGGAGGTCAGTTAGAAGCAGATGCTGCTAGATGGATAAAAGACAATGGAACTAAAGCTGTTGTAGGATTTATTGCTGGACAAACTGCACCTGAGGGTAGAACAATGGGACATGCTGGAGCAATTGTTGGTGGTGCTGAAGATACTGCTGAAGCGAAAATGGCAATTATGAGAGAATGTGGAATTACGGTTGCTGAATCTCCTGCTGAGATAGGAAAATTAATGGCAGAGAAAATTGGAGTAACCGCTTAAGATTAAATAAATATTAAAAATTAAATCCTTACCATTTGGTGAGGATTTTTTTATCAGAAAATTTAATAAAAAAAGGACTCTGAAATACAGAGTCCTAATAAAAGATAGTTTTATTTATATTTATTAAACTGTTTGAGTTGTGTCAAAGTTTTCTAAGTGTTCTTTTACTTTACTTACAAACTGACCTCCAAGTGCCCCATCAACAACTCTATGGTCGTATGATAAAGAAAGGAACATCATATGACGAATTGCTATTACATCACCTTCAGAAGTTTCTAATACTACAGGTTTCTTTTTAATAACACCACAAGCCATAATTGCTACTTGAGGTTGGTTGATAATAGGAGTACCCATAAGGTTTCCGAAAGTACCGACATTTGTCATAGTGATTGTACCACCTTGTATATCGTCTGGATTTAACTCTCCCCCTCTAGCTCTTACTGCTAGATCATTTACAGATTTAGTAATACCAATTAGGTTTTTGTTCTGAGTTTCTTTAATAACAGGAACAATTAAATTTCCATCAGGTAAAGCAGCTGCCATACCAATATTTATATTTTTATGTATGTGGATATTTGTTCCATCAACAGAAACATTTATCATAGGGAAATCTTTAACAGCTTTTGCCATTGCTTCAATTATAATAGGAGTGAAGGTAATGTTTTGTCCTTCTCTCTTTTTAAAATCTGCTTTTATAGAGTTTCTCCAGTTTACAATATTTGTCATATCTGCTTCTACAAAAGACGTAATATGTGCAGAAGTTGATTTTGACATAGTCATATGTGCAGAAATAAGTTTTCTCATTCTGTCCATTTCTACAATTTCAGTACCACCCGTATTAGTTATATTTACCGGTGTATGTGCTGTAGTTACCTTAGGTGCAGGATCATCTTTTTTAGTTTCTGTTTTTGCTGGAGTTGCTGCCGCTGCAGATTCTCTAGTTTTTAAATAAGAGATCATATCCGATTTTGTTACTCTACCATCTTTTCCTGTTCCAGGAATAGTTTCTAATTCCGTTATTTCTATTCCCTCTTCAGAAGCCATGCTTCTTACAAGTGGAGAATAAAATCTATCTCCTGTATTTGTAATTATATTTGTAGTTGTTTCAGTTGCTGTTGCAACAGGAGTTTCTGTTTTTACAGGGGATGCAACCGGAGTTGGAGTTTCTGTAGTGGCAGGAGTATCTTCTCCACCTTCTGTTTCTAATATTGCAAATGGCTCACCAACTTGTACTACATCATCTGCTTCAAATAACATTTCTACTAATTTCCCTTCATGTGTAGAGGGTACTTCAGAATCTACTTTGTCCGTTGCAATCTCAACGATTGTTTCGTCCATTTCAATCATGTCTCCTACATTTTTTGACCATGAAATTATAGTTGCTTCCGAAACACTTTCACCCATTTTGGGCATAATAAGTTCTACTCTTGCCATTCTTTAAATTTTTGGCAAAAATAGTAAAACTATGCGTTCAAAATACTATTTTGATAAGGAGTTTTCGTAAGGTAGTCTGCTACTGATGGCTGTTCCTAAAGTTATCTCATCTGTATATTCTAGTTCATCTCCAATTGCTATACCTCTGGCGATAGATGAAATTTTAATATTTATCTCCTTTAACCTTCTGAATAGATAGAAGTTAGTAGTGTCTCCTTCCATTGTGGTACTTAGGGCAAAAATGATTTCTTTTACCTCCCCGCTTTGTACTTTTTGTACTAATTCTTCTACTTTTATGTCGGTTGGTCCAATACCATCCATAGGCGAGATTAACCCACCCAAAACATGATATATTCCTTTAAATTGCATGGTGTTCTCTACTGCCATCATTACTCTAATATCTTCTACTACACAAATTGTTGTTCTATCTCTTTTATGGTCGGAACAAATTTCGCATTTTAAATTATCAGAAATAGAGAAACACTCCGAGCAATAGTTGATGTTATTTATTAGGTCGATAAAAGAATTTCCGAACTGATTTATGTTTTGTTTGTCTTGTTTTATCATGTGTAAAACTAATCGCAGGGCAGATTTTTTTCCTATTCCTGGTAAGGAAGAAAGTTGAGTTACGGCATTTTCTACAAGTTTGGATGGAAAATTCATAGATGCAAAACTAAAAATAAAAACAGAATGTTAGTAAAGATTTGTAACATCTTATTGCGAAGCAGTTTTTATATAATATTTTTGTGAAAAAATAATTAATATGTCGTCAACACTTATAGTATCGGTTATAGTAGGGTATTTTTTATTACTTATTCTAATATCGTATGTAACCGGAAAATCGGATAGTAATGATTCTTTCTTTTTAGGAGATAAACAATCCCCTTGGTATGTGGTAGCTTTTGGTATGTTAGGTGCAACACTTTCAGGAATTACATTTATTTCCGTACCGGGAAAAGTAGCTGATTCGGCCTTTTCGTACATGCAAATGACTATGGGCTTCTTTTTCGGATATTTGATAATTGCTTTGGTACTTATCCCATTATATTACCGAATGAACCTGACTTCCATTTATGGGTATTTGAAAGATAGATTTGGAAATTCCTCTTATAAAACGGGTGCATCTTTCTTTTTATTAAGTAGAGTAATTGGTGCTTCCTTACGATTATATATAGTGGCAAATGTGTTGCAAATGGCTATATTTGATAGCTGGGAAATTCCTTATATTGTAACAGTATTAATTACCATCTTACTTATTTGGGTATATACTTTTAGGAGTGGAATAAAAACTATTATTTGGACGGATACTCTACAAACCTTGTTTATGTTGCTGGCAGTTGGTACTAGTATTTACCTTATTTCGGAGGAGTTAAATTTGGGATTTGTTGCATTGGTAGATACAATAAAGGAAAGCGAATATTCTCAGGTTTTATTTTGGGAAGGAGATTTACATTTTGGAAAGCAGTTTTTTGCTGGAATATTTATTGCTATTGTTATGACTGGATTGGATCAAGATATGATGCAAAAAAATCTGAGTTGCCGTAGTAAGGAAGATGCACAAAAGAATCTGTATTGGTTTTCGGGGGCCTTGGTGATAGTGAACCTTGTGTTTTTATCTTTAGGAGCTTTGTTGTACATATATGCCGAGCAAAAAGGAATAACAGCAACAAAAGACGCCTTGTTCCCTGAAGTAGCACTTAATGGTGGATTGGGAATAGGAGTAGGACTCATCTTTATATTGGGATTGATAGCTGCTGCCTACTCCAGTGCAGATTCGGCACTTACTTCTTTAACTACCTCTTTTTGTGTAGATATTTTAGATTTTGATAAAGAAGGAGATCAACAACATCAGATTCAAGTAAGAAAATTAATTCATTTAATTTTTTCATTAATTCTGGTAGTGGTTATTATGATTATAAAATCCTTAAATGATGATAGTGTTATTGATGCATTATTTAAATTGGCAGGATATACTTATGGTCCTCTACTTGGTCTGTATGCTTTTGGGATGCTTACAAAATGGAAAGTAAAAGATCTATATGTTCCTATAGTTTGTGTTATATCTCCTTTTTTAACCTACTATATTGCGGATAACTCAGTAGACTGGTTTAACTACAAATTTGGTTTTGAGTTACTAATACTAAATGGGGCTATTACTTTTATTGGTTTGTTATTACTGAGGAGAAGTTGATTTTTTCCAAAGAAGATATATTCCTAATAATCCAGTAAGTATCAAACAAAAAGAGATTATTTCTGCTTGTGTTATTCCTCCCAATATATTATACTCCGTATTTACTCTTATCTTTTCAATAAAAAATCTTTCTATTCCGTTAAGTGTAAGGTATATAAAAAACAACATACCAGCAATGTTTATTCTTTTACGAATGCTCCATAAAAAGAAGAATATAAGTCCTGCCATAATAATTTCATAAAATGGTGTAGGGTACACATTTTCTGCTAACTGATTACAGAAATTTCCTTTGCATCCATCTATTGGAATTCCTGCATTAATAACATTATTTGGGTAGTTGTATCCCCACATCCAATCTGGCAGAAACCACCAATTTGGCTGATTTGCAGCAATAATCCCCCAATCTCCATCACCACTAAGGTGGCAACCAATTCGCCCTATTCCGTAAGCCAACATAAGTGCTGGGGCAAATATATCTATTAGGTGTAGTAGTTTTATTCCATTCTTTTTAGCATAATAACTAACCGATATAGAACCTAATATTAGCCCACCATAAAATGTTAATCCACTAAAAGAAAAGAGTTGTCCCAAAGGATCTAATAAGAAGTCGTTCCAATTTTCCAAACTAGCGAAAATCTTAGCACCAATAATACCACTAATCGCAGCTATCATTATCATATTTCCTACTAACTGATGAGGTTGTAAAGTTTGTTCTACCCATTTTGGTTCTAGAAGTTCTTTTTTTTGTTTTTCCTTGTATTTTGTGTAAACCGATATGGCTGCAACAATAATTCCACCCACCACACTTCCTTTTGCAGAAAGTATAAATGTTTGTGGGTTTTGTACCAATTCATCATAATCTAAGAATGCTTCTACTAATTTAAATCCGATAAAAAAACCACCTATTAAGGAACCTAAAAGTTCATATGTTGTAATTCCCTCTCCAATTTTTACTTTTCTCTTTATGCTGTTTAAAAGTCCTTCTTCTTCTTTTCTTTTAAATTCTTTGCTGATAAAATAGCTTCCCATTACAAATGCTAATGCAACAAAAAATCCGAAAGTTTGTATTGGTAAAGGAATATTTATTCCTAGTAAGTCGTTAATTAAATGGCTAATTGTTGGGTACATAATTTATTTTTTTACTTCTGATAAAACATTTCCTTTTTCGTCAAACGAAAGTAGTTTAATTTTTAGTTTCTGTTGCACAAAACTTTCAGAAAAAGGAATTTTCACTTTTATATAGTTATCAGTAAACCCAAACAGAAAACCATTTTTGTTTTCTTTTTCGAAAAGTGCAGTTTGTGTTGCTTCTATATATTTTTGATAATGTGCGTTTTGTAATTTATCCGATAAGATACGGAGCATCTTACTTCTTCCTGATCTTTTTTGTTTTTCTACTACACCATCCATATTTATAGCTAAAGTATTTTCTCTTTCCGAATAGCTAAATACATGTAAATAGGAGATAGGTAATTCTTTTATAAAGTTGAGTGTAGAATTGAAAAGTTCATCTGTTTCCCCAGGGAAACCAACAATTATATCTGCACCAATACATACCTCTGGTATTTCAGATACTATTTCTTCTACTTTATTTTTGTACAAATCTGTACGGTACCTTCTTTTCATTTTACCTAAAATTTCATCTGATCCGGATTGTAATGGAATATGAAAATGAGGCATAAATTTCTTAGAATTTTTTACAAATTCTATTATTTCATCAGTAATTAAATTTGGTTCAATTGAAGAAATTCTATATCTTTCAATTCCTTCAACATCTTCTAATTTTTTAATTAGTTCAAAAAAGTTACCTCCTGTTATAGGGTCAATAAATTCACCAATATTTACACCAGTAATTACAATTTCTTTAATTTCACTTTCTGCAATTTTTCTGGCATTTGATGTGATGTCAATAATGGTTCCACATCTGCTTTTTCCTCTGGCAAGCGGAATAGTGCAATAAGTACAAGGGTAATCACATCCATCTTGTATTTTAAGAAAAGACCTACTTCTTTCTTCTAACGAAAAAGAGGAACAGTAACTTAATTCTGAAATTTCACAACCATGAATTTCTCCTACTTTTTTGTTTTCTAGATTTTCTAATAAATTTGGTAAATTAAATTTTTCATTTGCTCCGAGTACCATATCAACCCCTTCCATTTCAGAGATTATTTTAGGTTTTAACTGTGCAAAGCATCCAGTAATTACAACAAATGAATTTGGAGATTTTTTTTTAGCCTTCCGGATTATTCTTCTGCATTCTTTATTTGCATTTTCTGTAACAGAACAAGTGTTTATTACAAATAAATCAGCTCCTAAATTAAAATCATTTCTTATAAAACCAATTTCATTTAACTGACGAGCAATTGTTGAACTTTCCGAAAAATTTAGTTTACAACCTAATGTGTAAAATGCAACTTTTTTACCTTCAAACATATTTGCAAAGGTAGAATATATTAAAAACATCTCAATTATTGAAACCTAATAAATTTTTTTCCCGTTTTTCATAATAAGTTCTCCTAAAAATGATGTTTAACTAAAACCCATTGAATTATGATTTTAATTTTACTAAGATTTTTCCTTAAAGAAATACAATTAGAATGTTCTAATTGTCATTACTATTTCCTTCTTCTCATTTTCATGTTTTACAGTAAGAGTACAACCTCACAGGTAGTTTCTGATTTTACGACAATTAATTTAAATACTGGTTGTGGTTCCCTTGTGGTTGAGTTTGAAGACTTGTCTACCGGAAACCCAGATACATGGTTGTGGGATTTTGGGAATGGTAATAGTTCCTCACAACAAAACCCAATTGCTGTGTATTCCTCTCCAGGACTTTATACAGTAAAACTTACTGTTTCGGATGCAAGTAATCAGGATGTTCATATACAAAATGATTTTGTAAAAGTGTATGCGCAACCAACAGTTTCTTTAGATCAAAATTCTACATTATTTTGTGTTCCTGAAGAAGTTTTGTTTACTGATGAAACTCAGTCTGCTAATAATATTGTAGCTTGGATGTGGGATTTTGGTGATGGTGGAAGTAGTAATTTGCAAAGTCCTATTTACGAATATCAAAATAATGGAGTTTTTACTGTTTCTCTTTCTGTAATAGATGATAAAGGTTGCGAGTCTTTAGTTATTTTTGATAATTTAATTGATGCAAAGAAAGTACCCGTTTCTAATTTTGTTTCTGATATTGATTTTTCATGCAATTCTACTGAATTAGTAACATTTACAAATAATTCAGAATTTGCTAATTCTTATTTTTGGAATTTTGGAGATGGTACAACATCATCTAATACAAATCCAACACATAACTATAATTCAGGAGTGTTTGATATTTCTCTAGTTTCAGATAATGGTGTTTGTA
>Ga0208970_1000445_pt1 | contig 13776 bp, 10 predicted proteins | sample AOAMet2_C49A8_35_2_FD_188078 | JGI IMG/M metagenome (GOLD analysis project Ga0208970, IMG submission 188078) | Ammonia-oxidizing marine microbial communities from Monterey Bay, California, USA - C0912_C49A8_35 (SPAdes) | ecosystem: Environmental > Aquatic > Marine > Intertidal zone | place...
TGCCATCGCGCATTAAGTTTTTGACCTGATTTTGTTCCTAACCATTTATCCCATCCCTTTCCTGAATTTATGTGGGAGGTATTGAGTAATTCAACAAAATCATAGCCTGCGCCTATAAATGAATTATGTGGATATAAAGCTGTCTGCCTAGCAAAATATGTTTCAACATCATTTTCTTTGGCCCATTCAAAATATTCACTAATCATAGCATCATATTCTTTCATTGTTACACCGTCATTTAATTTACATAGTTGAATCTGTAAATTTGAAACTTCCATATGATCGTCTGCTTTTAAATTTGATGTTGATGAAATAATGGCAACTAAAGCCATGAAGCTTATTAAAATTCTTCCCATAATTTACTCCCATAATAATAATTTGATAATAATAATAATTAGCAACTAGCTTGTGTTAATTATGAATAGAACAAAAGAGAAAATAATTAAATAACTCAAGTAAATTAACTTAAATCCTAAAACTTATACATAATATTGTGGATAATGGGGATAACTTATTATTTTTATAATAGAAATAAAGTTAGAATTGCAGATATGATTTAATAATTAAAATTCTAAGGGGCAAAGATGAAAAATTTAAGACGCATTATTACGGGACATAATAAAAACGGCAAATCAATTGTTATGATTGATGGAAAACCATCAAGAACAATAGGTGAGGATGTCGGAGGTTTATTTGAAATCTGGAATACTGATGGAAAAGAAATAAACTCTCTAAGTAATAAAGATTTGGCAGATATAGATATCGTTCTCTCACCAATTGAAAATGGAACTAAATTTCGATATTTCGCTATTCACCCAACACCAGATGGTATCCCTAAAGAGAAATTAGAAGCAGCCGCAGCATTAGCTTTTGAAAAAATTGGAGCGGCGCATGAAAGAATTGATACCTCTAAGCATCATGCAATGCACCAGACTAAAACAATTGATTATATTATATTACTTGAAGGGGATGTAACCCTCATATTGGACGAAGATGAGGTCCAACTCAAACCATTTAATGTAGTAGTCCAAAGAGGTACAAATCACGCATGGGTTAACAATGGAACTGAACCTGCTTTATTGATTGCTGTCTTAATAGATAGCGAATTTAAAGAATAATTAATAACTATTTTGAATTGTACTCTTTGAGTCTGTTTTCTATATCGTTTGGATAAGTCCAATCATCGCCCATAACCTGACTAACTTGAAGATCTTGCGGAATTTTATTTAAACCTATTATTTTATCTACCTCTTGATGCCAATGATAGATTCTTGCTTCTTGGTAACTCAGAGGAACTCCATCAAAAGCATAAGAGTCAACAGCTTTTTGAATCCAGCCACCAAATTGTAAATCCTCAGCCAAGACATCGTTAAAGCCTTCTATCTGTGAATCCCATATTGCTGGTCTCTCCCCGTCACCCCAATCTGGGGCAATCCACATAACATCAAAAGTGCATTCATTAATACTTGTAGGCCACCACATTAATATGGGGAAACCTCTTTCAGACATTGGAGTTACTAGGTTTGGCATTAAATTATATGATTGTGTGCAGGTTCTAGCAATGTAACCAGCAGTTTCTATCTCTGGTCTTGGATCGCTTGTGGAGGGATCGATACCCAACCTTTTTGAAGAATTTGGTATTGGATGATAGCTAGTTGAATTTGGATCTGAATCATCTGCACTTCCATAAACGGGTAAATCTGGATACGACCTACTAGGCGCCACCATTCGGCCATGGCCATGAGAATAAAAAGTATTAACATTGCCCCTATAGTCTAAACCTACATGAACTGTCTTAGGGTGAATTGATTGAACATGGTAAACTTCCATATTGGCTTCCATGGCAATCTTCCAGTTACATTTAACATTATAGCTATATTGATCAACAAGGCGAAGAGAACCTAATTGAAATTCCTTAAACTCATCATAAATTGGTCCTAAGCTTTCTTTTAAAGTTATAGCTTCTAGATCAAAATTTATAAAAATTAGATTCCCAAGAAGTTCAATTTTAATCTTATGAAGACTCCTGCAACTATCATCAAAATCTACAAAATCCTGAGGGTCTCTTTTGCCAATCAAATCACCATCATAATTATAATTCCAACCATGATATCCACATACTAAGCTTTTTGCTTGGCCATACTCCTCTCGGACAATAGCCGCTCCTCTATGACGACACATATTATAAAAAGCTGTTACTTCGGTTGTGTTTTTTCTAACAAGAATTACTGGCTGACCTGTTTTTTCCCAGAGCTTATAACTCCCGACTTCGGGAATTTCATCTAAATGGCCAGCTAAGAGCCATGTTTTTTTCCACAGATTTTCTTTTTCTAATTCATAAAAATCTTTATCTTTATATCGCTTCCCTGGTAGATCAGGTAATTTTGGAAAGCTTTTAGGCGGAGCCTTTCTTTGTCTCTCATACTCAATGAGATTTTTAATTTTTTCTATCTGATTCTGATCCATAGAAATTACCTCTAAATTTTAGGAATATTAATTAAATAAAGAAATTATAAAAAAATCAATTAATTTATACAATCTGACCTGATCTTACATCAGTATAACCATTAGTATTATAAACTATTGAACCATTAACAATAACAGTTTCATATCCCTTAGAATAACGCATATATCGACTAGCTTCTCCGGGAAAGTCATTGACGAAAGCTTCATTAGAAATCCCAACTTTATTAATATCAAATATAACTAAATCTGCAGCCTTACCATTTTCAATAACACCCCTGTCATTGAGACCCCAATCATTTGCGACCTCTTGTGTCATTCGGTGGATAGCCGTTGATAATGAAATCTTTTCAGTATCCCTAACATAGTGCTCTAAAAGATGAGTGGTGTCTCCAGTTCCACAAAACTGTGTGATATGAGCACCAGCATCCGAAGCACCAAAGTGACAAAGTTCGTTCATAATTAAATATGAAACTGACTCCTTGTCTGAATTTATAATATCGACCAATTGAAATTCTGTTTTTAAATCATCTTCCAAGGCTATATCCAAAATCACCTGGCCAATATCCTTACCTTCAGCCTCCGCAATTTCTATAAGATATTTACCCTGATATGATTTATTCTGAGATGAATATATTTCTCCAACCTTTAACATTGGAAGAGCTGCGCTCATACCTTTTGCATTTTTAGCTTCATCTATTAAAATTTTTTGTTTTTCATCATCTGCAAAAGCCAATTTTCTTTCATCAAGCGGAAGATCCATTATTGCTTTCCAGGTTGGCATTCCAAAAAGTAACATACTTGTTTCTGATAAGCGCATATTTAAATCAAAACAACGAGGCATAGTTTGTCCAAAAACTTTAGCTCCCCTGTCTCTCTCTTTTTGAAGTGCAGCCATAATTTGCTCTGCTTTTGGTGCATCTGGAGTTGATAGTACTGGTTGAAAAGTACACATAATTCCAGTTTCCAAACTAATATCACCTAACTCTTCAATATTTTTTAACTGTGTCTCCATATCGATAAAATAAGGAACAACCTGCCAAACACCTCTACCAGTTTTTGTTGCTGCGCGCGCAAGTTCAATCTTTTCCTTTTTACATGAGAAACGACTAGGGACAGGATCAAAATTTTCATCGACATCTACATATGATGATGAAACTCCAAGCGCCCCATCCTCCATAGATTTCTCAACAATATCACACATCTCTTTAATTTCTTCGTCTGTAGCTTTTCTTTTCTGGCTATCTTCTCCCATCACATAAAGACGAACGGCCGAATGTCCTATAAGTGCACCTACGTTAATCCCAAGGGTTGGTTTTATATGATCAAGGTATTCTCCAAATGTCTCCCATGAAAAAGGAACGGCGGCATCAAAGGTTGGTTTTTTAATATCTTCAATTACTTGAAACATAGAAATAATTTTATCTTGTCCACCATTTTTTATTGGCGCAAGCGAGAGTGAACAATTTCCTGTTACTACTGTGGTTACCCCGTGCTCTATAGAAGGCGTAGCATACCCATCCCAGCATAACTGAGGATCAAAATGTGTGTGAATATCAATAAATCCAGGAGCCAGTATATTTCCTTTGGCATCAACTTCATTAATGTAATTATTTTTTACATTACCAATTTCCTTAATAATACCGTTTTCTATAGCAACATCACCCTTGAACGGATCTGCCCCGGTTCCATCTACAATGGTTGCATTACGAATAACTAATGAATTTTCTGACACAAAGCTTCTCCCCCTTTATTATTAAAAGTATACTTTCCTAGATAAAAAAAATTGTCTAGAGTTATTATAAAAAAATTAAAGGTATTAAAGTGTTTCAGTCAAATCGGCCAATCATTCAAATTGCTTACGCGGTAGACGATATAAAAAAATCAGCAGAACTTTGGTCCAAGAAATTTAATATTGGTCCTTTTTATATTAATGAGCATATAAAATTATCCAATACATTGGTGAATGGTAAAGAAGGCGAATTTGATCATTCATCGGCCTATGGGTGGAAAGAAAATATGATGATTGAATTGATATGCGATCATAAAATTCAAGAATCGCCTCTTAACAGCAATCGATCAGGAATTCACCATATTGCCTGGATTGCTCCTGATTTTGAAAAAGAAAAAATACTTTTAGAATCTAATAACTGCGCTGAGGTTCTTTCTGCAAATTCTGGACATAGAGATGGGATGAAATTTGCTTGGTTTGACCCTCAAAATGAAATGAATCATTTTTATGAAATTTATGAAGATACGGATGATATCAGGAACTTTTATTCCTTTTTATATGAGGAGTCTAAAATTTGGGACGGCCATAATCCTGTAAAAAATGTTAAAGATATTGGTGTCTAATTTAATCAATCTATATATTGCAAATAAGAAATACTTATCTAATATTTTTTCATGTTTAATTAATTATGGAGACAGTAAATGAAATTAGTGACAGTTTTTAGTGCATCTGGAAGGCCTGGCCTTGCCCAAGTAAGGCAGCTTCTGCTGGCTGGTTATAAAGTTCGTGCAGTTACTCGTGAGAGTAAAAGGTTAGAAAACTTTGATGGAATAGAGATTGTTTCAGCTGATTATAACGATCCAGATTCAGTTTATGATGCTTGCCAAGGTTCTGATACAGTTTTTTTTACTGCCCCGTCTTTTGAAGAGTCTCACAAAGGAATGGATTTTTGCGCAACTGTAGGTACTTCAGCAAAAAAAGCTGGTGTTAGAAGAATTATTTTTAATACATGTTGTTGGGGAAATGACGAAGAGGAGGTTGGTCAAGCTGCATATGATGCCAGTAGGCTAATGATCAATACACTTATGCAGGCAGGTGTTCCTACTACCACATTTCGCCCTGTTATTTTTATGGATAATCTTTTAACTGATTGGGCTAGAAGAGATATACTAGAAAATAATATATATACTTACCCTCATTACCCTGACTTAGAGGCTAATTGGATTTGCCTTGATGACGTCGCCAAATTCATGATAGCTGCAATAGATAGGGACGACCTAATTGGAAGAAGAATAGTCATAGGAGGAGAAGAGGCATTTGTTCCTCAAAGAGTTGCCGATATGCTGTCAGGTCGATTTGGTAAAAAAATAGAATATAGACAACTTCCTTTAAAGGATTTTGCAAAAAGGCTTTTTGATATTTTCTATTCCAATACAGAAGGAGCCAATGAGAATGATTTTATCGAATCTATGTCTGACTTTTATAGATTTACTAATGAAACTCACTATAAACCTTTCAAGGTTGATATGGCGCCAGTTTTAAAAGAAATTCCAATTAAATTAAAACCATTTAGCGAATGGATGAATGAAATAGATTGGGATGAAACGATAGATACTAATGCAGGTTAACGAAAATTATCATTAACATATTCAAGGCCTTTGGATCCCGGACAAAGATCATTTTCTTTTAAGGTATTCAAAGGTTTTTTATTTGAGTTGATCACGTCATGCAAATCTGCTTCATTTTTATCCAAGTAAATTACACCAGTAACAATTTTGCCATCTTCTTGGGTTTCATTTAAAACTTTTAATGAGTTAGTTCTGCTGTAGGGATTATGACTTTTATCTAATTTATGCAGAATCATTTTCGATCCATCATGAATCTGAACTTCCTTAGAAGTCCCCTCTTCATATTCAATAGTTATTTCTTCTTTTTCAGGAATGAAGTCTAGATAGCCAAGCGCCTCATTATGATCACGGAAATATTCATAACTTTTTGTTGACTGAGTGTGATTATTAAAAGTAACACAAGGAGATACAATATCAATAAAAGCAAAACCTTTATAGCTCAGGGCTGCCGTCATTAAAGGTATCAATTGATCCTTATCTCCTGAAAAACTTCGAGCAACAAATCCTGCCCCCAATTGTATTGCTAAAGCTGCTAAATCAATAGATTCAAAAGGATTATCTTCTCCTTTTTTACTTTTAGAGTTTTTATCATTTGTGGCTGAGAACTGACCTTTAGTAAGACCATATGTTCCATTATTATCTACTATATAAAGCATATTTAAACGTCTTCTAATGACGTGACAGAATTGACCTAATCCTATTGAAGCAGTATCACCGTCACCAGAAACACCAAGATAATACAAGTCTCTGTTAGCAAGGTTCGCCCCTGTTGCAACAGATGGCATTCGTCCATGAACTGAATTAAAGCCATGAGATTTGTTTAAAAAATAGGTAGGGGTTTTTGAAGAGCATCCAATACCCGACAATTTAGCTAATTTATGGGCAGGAATTGATAGATTAAAGCAAGCTTCAATAATTGCCGATGAAACTGAGTCATGACCGCAACCCGCACACAATGTAGAGAGAGCTCCCTCGTAATCTCTTCGGGTAAGACCTAATTTATTCTTAGGTAATTTAGGATGATGCACTGAAGGTTTTTTTATGAAACTCATTTAATTACTCACGCTGCTGATTTTTTTTTCTTTAATGATTTTATATTAAATTGATTTTTCTTTAGAAGGTCTAAAAACGACTTAACAATAAAATCAGCTGTTACTGGACTACCATCAAAATTAAGAATTGAATATATATTTGAACCATTTTTATTAAGCTCATTTATAAGTAAAGATCGCATTTGGGCATCTCTATTTTGTTCCATAACGATAACGTGTTCATGGTCATCTATAAAAGTTGAAATACCTCTACCGAATGGAAAAGATCTTATTCTCAAAAGATCTACAGCATAGCCTTGATCCTCAAGAATATCATTAGCTTCATCAACTGCAACGGATGTAGACCCAAAGTATATTAATCCGACCTTTGTATCTTTTTTTGCTTTTTTGCGTATTGATTTAGGTAAAAATTTTAAAGATTTTTTAAATTTTTTAGTAATGCGCATCATATTATCAGCATTAATCCTTCCATCTTCTGTATAACCAGCAAAAGCATCATGGGAAGTTCCTCGTGTAAAATATGAACCTTTTGTTTCGTGTGCTCCCGGAAGAGTTCGATAGGGAATTCCATCTCCATCAACATCAAGATACCTCCCCCAATTAACCAAATCATCAAGATCTTTCTTTTTTAAAACCTTACCCCTTTGGAACTTATTATCATCGTTCCATTGGAGAGGATCAGTTACCCAATCGTTCATACCAATATCGAGATCACTCATTACAATAATTGGTGTTTGCAATATCTCAGCAAGGTCGAATGATTGCGCTGCCATTTCAAAACATTCTTTTGGGTCTGAGGGAAAAAGAAGTACATGCTTAGTGTCTCCGTGCGAGGCATAAGCGCATGATAATATATCAGATTGTTGAGTTCTTGTTGGCATCCCTGTGGAAGGTCCACCTCTTTGTATATTAAATAAAACAAGGGGTATTTCAGCAAAGTAGGCTAACCCCAAAAATTCACTCATCAGTGAAATGCCAGGCCCAGAAGTTGCCGTAAAGGCTCTAGCACCATTCCAATTAGCACCTATTGCCATTCCTACAGATGCCATTTCATCTTCTGCCTGAACAATCCCAGCACTCACTTCACCACTGTCATTTACTCTAAAAATATTTACATATTTTTGAAAGGCCTCGACAAGAGATGTTGAGGGAGTAATAGGGTACCAGCCAGCTACAGTTGCACCTCCATAAACACAACCCAAACCTGCAGCTTCATTACCTTGTATAAGAATTTTTTTCTTTGTTGTTCGAATTTTTTTTAAACTAATATTTAAATTTCGATCTAAATTTTCTAAAGCATAATCTCTTCCAAGGTGAAGTGCCTTAATATTAGGTGGTATTAATTTAGGTTTTTTTTCAAAATCTTCCTTAATTAAATTTTCTATAATTTTTAAATCTATCTTCAGTAAAACAGCAAGTGCACCTAAACAGACAATATTTTTAAATAATTGTCGTTGCCTTGGATCATCATAATGGTCAGCACAAATACTAGCCATAGGAATACCAATATAATTAATATCTTTTCGTGAAAAATTTCTAGGCATTGTATTATCATAAATTAAATATCCGCCCGATAGTATTTCTTTCATATCAGTTTGATATGTTTGAGGGTTAAGAGTAATGAAGCAATCTATTCCTTCTCTCCTAGCCGCATAACCATCTTTGCTTATTCTTACTTCGAACCAAGTCGGAAGTCCCTGAATGTTGGATGGAAAAATATTTTTTGGTGTTACTGGGATACCCATTCGAAATATCGACTTAGCAAACATTAAGTTGGCACTGGCAGAGCCCGATCCATTAACATTTGCAAATTTTACAACAAAGTCATTAACTTTTGTCATTTTGAACAACCATCTTTTGCTTGGGCACCCATATAAAAAAACTTTTGCATATCCCACGCGCCTGTAGGGCACCTTTCTGCACATAAACCACAATGCAAACAAAGATCCTCATCCTTCACCATTACTCTAGAGGTTGGTAGGATATCGGAAACATATAAATCTTCCTCAAGATTCAATGCCGGTACTCTTAGTTTTGAACGTAATTCTTCTTCATCAGCATTTTCTATAAAATTAATACAATCCTCAGGACAAATATCAACGCAAGCATCGCATTCAATGCACCTACTTTCTTCAAAAACAGTTTGAGCGTCACAATTTAAGCATCGACTAGCTTCCTTAAAAGCCATCTCATCATCATAGCCAAGCTCAACTTCGAGCTTTCTGTCTTTAAGCGTTGACTTCAAGTCAGCATGGGGAACTGACAAACGACTGACTTCATCATAACCATTATCATAGGACCACTCATGAAGTCCCATTTTAGAAGATTTTAAAAAAACATGTGGCTCTGGTCTTTCATTTAAATCCTTTCCATTGCAAAACAAATCAATCGATATTGCTGCTTGATGTGCATGTGCGACAGCAGTGATTATATTTTCAGGACCCCAAGCTGCATCACCTCCAAAAAAAACTTTTGGTAGGCTTGATTGCATTGTTGTCTTGTTAACTTTAGGCATATCCCACTCACCAAATTCTATTCCGAGATCTTTTTCTATCCACTCAAAAGCATTATCTTGGCCGATAGCCATTAAAACATCATCGCATTCAACTTCAACTAAAGGTTCACCAGTAGGAACAAGTTTTCTTTTATTATTTTCATAGTGAGCAGTAACTTTTTCAAACAACATTCCTCTTAATTTACCGTCTTTTATTATAAATTCTTTTGGAACATGATTTTCAAAAATCGGAATATTTTCCATTTCTGCTTCTTCAATTTCCCAGTCTGAAGCTTTCATATCGACTTTTGGAGACCTAACATAAACACCAACTTGCTTACCTCCAAGTCTAATGGCTGTTCGACAACAATCCATTGCCGTATTACCTCCTCCAAGAACAATAACTTTTTTTCCTATCTTAGAGACATGCTCAAAAGCAACTGATGCTAAAAAATCTATACCGATATGGATATTTTTAGATGCCTCTTCTCTTCCAGGTATATTTAGATCTTTACCTTTTGGTGCACCAGTTCCAACAAAAATTGCATCATAATCAGACTTTAGAAATTCTCTAAAACTTTTGATTTCCTGACCATATTTAACTTTCAAACCCATATTGATAATCTGATCACACTCTTCATCTAATACTTCTGCAGGCAATCTAAAGGATGGAATATTAGTTCTCATCAAACCGCCTGGAACAGGATCTCTTTCATAGGCAGTACACTCATAACCTAAAGGTATTAAATCTCTAGCAACCGCCAGAGATACTGGCCCAGCACCTAATAGTGCTATTTTCTTACCATTAGATTCTTCGGGGGCCTTAGGAATAAAGTCTTTAATATCATCTTTGTAATCTGCAGCTACTCTTTTCAGCCTACATATCGCAACTGGTTCATCTTCTACACGAACTCTTCTGCACGCTGGTTCGCATGGCCTATCACAGGTTCTGCCAAGGACACCAGGGAAGACATTAGACTCCCAATTAATCATATATGCATCAGTGTAGTTCCCGCTAGCAATTAAACGAATATATTCAGGAACAGGAGTATGAGCTGGACAAGCATATTGGCAATCAACAACTTTATGGAAGTATTCTGGATCGGAGATATCAGTCGGCTTCATAGGCATATCAGACTAGTTTCCCCCCTGTTCTGATATTAGGTAGTCTGATACATAAATTCGAATCAAACATTATTTAAATATAAACAATAATTAAGATTCACTCATTAACAAGTCAACTGAATAACAAAAAAATAGAGCAAAAAAATGCTTATTTAGCCTAAAACTCTTGCTGTTTCTGCTTCGTATGCTTTCATATCAAAATAATCTCTCCAATTTGATATTAATCCATCTTCAAATTCCATCACACCCATCACAAGAATATCCATCCACTGGCCATTAATTTCAAAGCGATCGGTTCTTTCTGTTAAAACGGTTCCGTTAGAATCTTCTGCAATATTATGAACTATCCATTCGATATTGGAGGCCATTTGAATAAATGGTTCCAAATAAGATCGAATCTCATCGTGTCCTTTTTGAGGGTCCATAGGTATATTGTGATAAAAACAATCTTTAGCCATTGAACCCATAATTCCTTCAATATTACGATTATTCCAATGCTCTATAAATTTTAAAGCTCTTTCTGTATTGCTCATTTTCTTCCTCTTTTATTTTAAATTAACCCAATAAAATTTCATCGTATTTATTACGTAAATCTTTTTTTTGAACCTTACCCATTGCATTAATTGGTAAGGAATTAATCCAAATATAGGACTTAGGGATCTTATATTTTGCAAGAGATTCTTGCAATAAAGAGTTTATAAAATTATCGCTAATTAAATTATCCGGATCATCGGATACTAAAATAGCAATAGGACATTCTCCAAAATCTTCATGCTTTGCTCCAATCACAGCACTCTCCTGAATTCCATTAATTGTATTTAATATTATTTCTATTTCTTTAGGATAAACATTATAACCTCCAGAAATTATCATATCGCCAGACCTCCCCGATAAAGTAAGCCGTCCACTCTCATCTATTTGACCAATATCACCAGTTATAAAAAAACCATCATCAGTAAATTCTTCTTTTGTTTTATCTTCCATTTGCCAATAGCCCTTAAAAACATTTGGGCCCTTAACCTCAATTACACCTTTTTCATTGGGTGATAAGATCTTATTATCTTTTCTTGCTCTTATCTTAATATCAGGTAAAGAAAAACCAACGGTACCTTCTACTCTTTCTCCAACGAGAGGATTTGATGTAATCATTCCAGTTTCTGTCATTCCATATCTTTCTAGAATTAAGTGACCTGTTTTATCTTTAAATTCGTTAAAGGTCTTTTCGGTTAAAGGAGCTGAACCAGAAATAAAAAGTCTAATACCCTCGTAAATACCTCTATCAAAATCCTTCTCACCAATTAAACGACTATAAAACGTTGGAACACCCATCATAACGCTTGAATCTTTTAAACTCTCATTAACTTGAGGAATATCAAATTTTTCTAAAAAAATAATCTTAGAGGCACTCAAAAGGGCAGTATGTAATGCAACAAAAAGACCATGAACATGGAAGATTGGTAGGGCATGTAATAAGGTATCATCTCCGGTAAAGCCCCAATATTTTTTTAATGCAAAGGCATTAGATGATAAATTACCATGCGTTATCATGGCGCCTTTTGATTTACCTGTCGTTCCAGAAGTAAATAAAATTGCAGCAGTATCATCTTCAGAGCATTGTTCCAAAATATTATCTTGTTTTAATTCTAATATTTCCATCAAAAAAGGGTCAGTTTTTGAAGTTCCTAAGGCTCGATAATTAGGAACCTCTAATTTTTTACAGGTTGAAATTATTTCTTTCAATCTTTCAGGTGAGCAAACAAATAATTTAGGTTGTATATTTTCTATAAAGTACTCAACCTCAGAAATTGTATAAGAGGTATTCAAGGGAGTATAAATTACTCCACTCCTTAGGCACGCGAGATAAAGCCCTACTGAAGCAACAGATTTTTCTGTCTGTGAAATAATTCTATCACCCTTTTTTAATCCAATTCCTCTTAAATAAGAGACAAAAAAAGATGATAATACATCGATATCCTTATAAGACCATTTTCTTTGACCTGGTACATCAATGCAAATATTGGTTTCTACATTTTTAAATTCATCAAACAAAATTTGATATAAGTTATTATTCATTTAGATCACCCTTAGTTTACTCTATAGGAATTACCAAACCCTCTCGCCTTGGATCAGCTCCTCCAACGAAACCGTCCTCTTTCTTTAATGCCATATGTAGCCCACTTCTTTTACGCATAATTTTTGTTTTATGTCCCATAGATTCCAAATCAAGTTTCAAATCCTCTAAAACTGTATTTTTTTCTAGCTCTGTAAACTTTCCTTTATTCATATAATGCGGAAGCTGAACTACTTCACTTGGGTCTAATTTCCAATCTATTAGACCAATAACCGATTTTGTAACATAATTAATAATACTAGTTCCTCCAGGTGACCCCGTTAATGCAAAAACCTCATTATCTTTAAAAATGATAGTAGGCGTCATCGACGACATAGGTCTTTTATTTCCTTCAACTCTATTAGCAACCTTTTTACCATTTACTTCAGGTATTAGTGAAAAGTCAGTTAGCTCATTATTGAGGATGAATCCGCCAGCCATTAGGTGGCTTCCGAAAGGCCCTTCTACTGTTGAAGTCATTGAGACGGCATTACCCTCTTCGTCAATAATAACAAAATGACTCGTTGAGGGCATAGATATATCAACATTCTTCCCCAGATCCATATAATCAAAAGGATTTCCATGGCTAACGTTTTTTGCAGCCTTAGTCTTGTTAATTAACATCCTTCTTTTATCAATGTATTGATGATTTAATAATCCTTGAGTGGGAATATTGATAAAATCAGGATCTGCCATATAGTAAGCTCTATCGGCATAGGCTAGCCTGCTTACTTCAGAAAAAAGGTGAACCATTTCTTTAGACTCTGGGTCTAATTTTTGAATATCAAAATCTTCTAAAATTTTCAACATCATCAGCATAGTCAATCCCCCTGAAGATGGCGGAGGCATACTACACACATTATAAGATCGATATAATTCACAAAGAGGTTCTCGCCATACAATTTGATAGTTCTTCAAATCATCTAAAGACATCAAGGCGTCTTTATCAGAATCCTTTAATGACTGAATGATCAATTTAGCTGTTCTTCCTTCATAAAATTCTTTTGCTCCAAACAAAGAAATTCTTCTGAGAGTTTTTGCATATTCTTCATTTTTCAAAATATGCCCTACAGGATGTGGAGTCTTTTCTCCTTTTATATTTTTCTTATAGTAAAGGGATGCTGCTGGTTCAACTGTTTTTAGATAGTTTAAATATCCTAGCGTATTATGAA
>Ga0208970_1000451_pt1 | contig 13693 bp, 21 predicted proteins | sample AOAMet2_C49A8_35_2_FD_188078 | JGI IMG/M metagenome (GOLD analysis project Ga0208970, IMG submission 188078) | Ammonia-oxidizing marine microbial communities from Monterey Bay, California, USA - C0912_C49A8_35 (SPAdes) | ecosystem: Environmental > Aquatic > Marine > Intertidal zone | place...
AATCCTGAAGATAACAAAACTGTAAGTAAAACCTTTACCTATGGTTGGAGTGTTGCATCTATTAATTTCTTAGAAGATGAATATCCATTAGACCTACTAAATAAAGTTGAATTCAAACTCAAAGAGAAAGATTTAGGTGATATGCCTAAAAATAAAATTGATTTGAATTATAGAGTTTGGTCTGATAGTGATTTAGCTGGAATTTTAGTTGAAGCAACACAAGATGGTAACTGGAAACAGAAAAAACCATACTTCTTCTACATACAAGATCATGAGGAATCTAACGGTGATAACTTGTATGCTCAAGAAGGTGATACTCTCTATGTTGAGTATGTTGATACAACATTACCTGCAGTTGGTCCAAATGGTGAACAATGGTCAAAATCTGATACATTAGATATCATTGGAACTGCATCTGTAACAACTGGATACCCGTATGTCACACTTCGTTGATAATATGTCTATTCTAGAATCAGTAACGCAAAAAACCACAACAAAAATCTTTTTGATTTTTCTACTTTGATCGGTAGATAATCTTTTTTTATTTTTAAATTAAATTACATTGCTAGCAAATTAATTTATATTTTTTAAATTTTAATGGGAATTATGAAAACTGAAAAAGACATTGAAATATTCAGAAAAATTATTGAACAAAGGCTGATTGATGTTTCAAAATTACCTGACCCTGATGCTGCTATGAAATATTATCAGGGTGCACTTCGTACCCTTGAATGGGTGACTACTGGACAGGATATTTGAGCATTATTTCTGAGTAATTCTAAGTACTGTTCCAATGATTAGGAAAATTATCATAAAGTAGGATGTCATTACTGTCCACTGCGTAATTGTATTTGATTCTAAATCATTAATTAGTAAAATAGAAAAAACTAGTGCAAATATTCCTCCAATTACTAGCATAATATTTCTAATTACGCTCTTTTTGTTTAGAAATACCACAATTTGTTTGAAAAATTAAATTATTTATTCCAATGCATTTTCTAATTTACGCCACTACGTCTTTTAATTTCAGGTGTTTTTTCCGAAGTCACCTCTTTTTGAAAATTTTCAAGTTTTGCTTTATTTTCATTTATTTCTTCTTCTGTCCATTCTCTAACAAATTCATCTTTAATATCTACAAAGTTTTTACATTTTTCACAAAGCCATAGTGCATCTCTTTGTTCAGGAAATGCAATGGGGAATCTTCTTCCATTACATTCTTTGCATAACAGTGGCATGGTTTTCTCTATTTTTACTTCTATTTGTATCACGTTATGAAATATGAGACTTTTATGTAATTCACAAACTTAATGAATCAAATCATTATTTACAAAATATGGCTAGTACTTGGACTAAATACACTGATTCTGTATTTTCTGGAAAAAGTATGATTGTTCTTGTAATTGGTGGTTTAATAGCTGGTGGAATTTTGGCCTTTTTAAAATAATTATTTTCTTTAAGTTGTTAGTACCAGTAAACTTGCCCCAATAATTATTGCAATAATTCCTATTATGAGGCCTTTAGAAATCATAATTAATTTTTAATTTCTAATTATCTAAACTTATCTTGCTACTTTTACTATGGAAATAATTTATTTTTGTGCCTAGAAGTTTTTAATTAATTGTTGATCTGTTCATAGTATTTTTCACACAGAAAACATAAAATTCCTAAATTTTCATTTTTCTTTATACTTTGATTGAATATATTGAAAAAAAATACATACAAAAAAATTCTGTTGAAAAACGAGATTATCAGATTAATCTTGCTAATCAGGCAATTCATGAAAACTGTATTGTTGTTTTACCTACTGGTCTTGGGAAAACAACTATTGCATTACATGTGATTTCAGAATTTTTGTTAAAAGAGTCTGGAGGAATTTTATTTTTAGCTCCCACAAGAGTCTTAGTTAACCAACATTTTGATTTTTTAAAAAAAAATTTAACCTTTGATGACATTGTATTAATCACAGGTGAAGATTCTGTTGAAAAACGAAAGGATCTTTGGAGTAGCAGGATAATATGTGCAACTCCAGAAGTAGCTAGAAATGATATGAATCATAATGTTGTAAAATCACAACAATTCAATCTTGTAATTTTTGATGAAGTTCATAGGACTACTGGTGATTACGCTTACTCTAACATAGCTGAACATTTTGAAAATTCATCTACTCGTCTTTTGGGTATGACTGCTACCTTACCTAGTGAACAAGAAAAAGCAACTGAAATTTTAACACGATTACAAATTTCAACTGTAGCTGAGAGAAATGAAGATAGCCCTGATGTAAAACCTTACATCCAAGAAACTAATACTGAATGGATTAATGTTGAACTTCCCCCAGAACTAAAATCTATTCAAAAATTATTAAAATCTGCATTGGATGAACGATATGATTTACTTCAAAAAAATGGTTTACCTTTGAATAACCAACAATCTCTTTCATCGTTATTGAGATTAAGGCCATTTGTATTATCTAAAAGTCGAAAATCTGCAAAACCTTTGTTTTCTGGAATTCGAATTCATTATGCTCTCAATATTCTTGAAGCTCATGGTATTACTCCCTTTTTAGAATTTTGTAAGCGAGCACAAGCAAAAAAGGGTGTAGGGGTTAAAGATTTGTTTGAAATTGATCCAAACTTTACTCAAGCATTATCTTTAGCAAAAGTAGCACAATCTAATGGAATTGAACATTCAAAAATTCCAAAATTAAAAGAAATTTTAAATTCTGTTCCTGGAAAAGCTTTGATCTTTACTAGCTATCGTGACTCTGTGAACATGATTCATTCTCAACTTAATGACATGGGGATTTCTGCTGGGATTTTAATTGGAAAAGCTGGTGATACTGGATTAAAACAAAAGAAGCAGATAGAAGTTGTCCAAAAATTTCGAGATGGTGAATTCCAAGTTTTAGTTGCTACTCGTGTAGGTGAAGAAGGTTTAGATATTGCAGAAGTGAATCAAGTTATTTTTTATGATAATGTACCAAGTTCAATTAGATTTATCCAAAGAAGAGGCAGAACTGGAAGAAAGGATACTGGAAAATTAGTTGTTTTAATTGCTAAAAATACTATTGATGAAACGTATTATTGGATTGGTAAGAGAAAAATTACTGCTGCAAAGTCCATGGGGTCAAAAATGACTAAAGTTTTAGAAAAGAATAAGGATCCTTCACTTAAAACTGGTTTAGATGCTTTTATTTAATTATTGAATTGTTTTGAAATTTTTTCTATGATTTCTTGTTTTTTTTGTATCACCAAATTTTTCATTCCTGATTCTAGATGATGAATACTGCTATCTTTTGAAATTAGTAAATTTTCTAATCGTATGTCAAATTGATTTTCTAGAAAATTTTTCATTCCTTCTATGCCTCCTTCAATTTCTAAATTATCTGCTCCATCAATAGCTAAATTATTAATTGACTTTTCTAAATAATCTAAAATATCTTTTAATACTTCGTGACTTAAAACTGTCATTGCGTTTGAATTTCTTATCCTAATCGTTTAATGATGTGATATCCAAATTCTGTTTTTACTGGTTGTGATATTTCTCCAATTTGTAATGTGAATGCAATATCTTCAAATTCTTTTACCATCATTCCTTTTGTAAAATATCCTAGATCTCCTTCCTTTTTGCTACTTGGACATGTGGAAATTTCTTTGGCTGCTGCACCAAATTTTTTACCGTTTTTGATTTCTTCTAATATTTCTAAAGCTTGACTTTGTTTTTCAACTAAGATGTGTGAACATTTGACTTTATTTGACATGTTTTTGAAATAATTTTTTAGTTCTTATTTGTTTTGATGACCTTTTTAGTAAAAAGTAGAATTAAGGGGTGACCTTTTCTAGTTTTTGATGAATTTTGTCATAATATCCATTTTGTTCTAATGCTGGAACGTAAAATGTGGCCGATATCATGTCCCCAACTTTGGCTGAGCAGTTTTCAACAACAACTGAGTGTCCGAGAATTGATTCCCCTACACAACCTAATTCAGTTGTGGCAATTACTTTGATATCTTCAGTAATTGATGTTGGGATTATGTTCCATGGTGTAACTGTAAACACCAAGATTATTGCTGTAGCAATTGAAATTATTACTAGAAATTTCAATGCTGGTGGTTTTTGTTGTTTTGTCTGTTGTACTGACATACTACATCTTAAAGAATATTTTATTTAAACTGGTGGTAAAAATAGATTATAGTGCTAAAAATCTGAACCATGCCAAAATTTTTTGCAATTGTAGCACTGTTTTTTCCAAATAACTAAATCTTGTTCATTTTTTTTCATTTCTACAGTACCAAAATTTTTTGAACCACATGTGGGACATCCGTCATCATTCATAATTCTAAATTCCTTTCATACGTTTTGAATAGTCATAATGAAATATTTTTGTAGGTGTTATTTCAATAGCAATTTCATTTTGGGAATGCCCTCTTAGAAATTTTGATAATGTTGATTCTTTTTCCCCCAAATATTTTTTAATTAATAAATTTAATATTTCTGGACCTTTGGATGGTATGATTTTAACAATCCCTTCTCCACGTGATCCTTTGTAAGGTGGTTGATCTGATGCTATTTCAAAACCACATGATGGGTTGGTTTCTAGATATTGTATTATTTTTGCAGTTTTTTGTGTTGCACAGTAAATTTTTCCATCAATATCGATATACCATAATGAAATTATTGAAGGATATCCGTTAGATTTGATAAATCCAATTCTAATTGGTATTTTTGTATCTGGAGCTAACTCCCTTTCTACATATTGCATTTTTTCACCTTGTATTGCAACTCTATATTTTTATTTTTTATCTATATGAATAATTAACTTTTTTTTAATAGTGCTAACACTTTATGAAATACATTTTTGTTAAAATACTAATTTTTTAACTAAATATTGTGAAGAAAGTAATATTTTTATTTTTAATTCTAATTGTTGTATCCATTTCACCTTTTGCACATGCTCATAAATTAATTAGTCATGATGATTCACATAGGGATTATGAATCAGCACTAGTTATTCCAGATCATAAAATTTCTTGGGCGATTTATGATAATTTAGGCGTAAATGAAACCAAATTTTATACATTTGATGCTAAAAAAGGTGATTCTTTTTACGCTAGTATTGTAATTCCTAAACTTGATGGTTTACAAAATTATTCCCCTTCACTAGTTTTGGTAAATGATGATTTGTTCAATAACGATTCTTCGTCTTCTAATATTGAATCTAATATTGAAAAATATCTTTATGAAGGTGATTATCCTGGAAATGAGTTTTATGAACCATTTGGACAAGTGACTTATTGGGAACGACAAGAAATAACAACAATAATTCCTGATGACGGGCAATATTTCATTCTAGTTTTAGATGAGAAAAATCAAAGTGGTAAGTATGCTTTAGCAGTAGGTACAATTGAGGATTTTTCAGGTTCTGATTTTTTTACTGTTCTTCCAAAAGCTTGGTTTGACACAAAATTATTTTTCAATGATTATGTTTCATTTATCATTGGAATTTCTATACTTGTTGGATTCCCTACTATGTTATCTTTGATCATTCTTAGAAATAAAATATTTAAAAGATAATAGATAAAATCTATTTCTTTTTACTTCTTGGTTTTGTTCTTAGTACTGCCTTACAACACATGCATCTTACATCTTGTGAATTCAAAAAAAGACCACAAAATGTGCATCTCTTTTGTCCAATTTCATATCTAATTTTGTTGGGAACTGCATCAGCTTGATGTCTTTTGCAAATGTTTCTGCAAGTTCTACCCAATTTCTATATCTCCAACTTTTTCTACAATCTCTTTTCTTCTTTCTCTGATTGTTACAGCACTGATTCCTGAAATCTTTGATATCTTCAATTGAGACACTTTCTCAGTATTGATTGTTGATGCCAAATGTATGGCTGCAGCAGCCATTGCCATTGGATTTTTACTGGTTGATACCTGCTTTTTTGCACACAAATCCAATATTTTGAACGTCAATCTTTGTGTTTTTTCAGAAATAGACAATCCTTTTGCTATTCTGGTAACAAATTCTGATGGGGTATATGCTTCGGGACTAAGGTCCATTTCTTTTGCAAGAAATCTGTATGTCCTTTGTAACACTTTTTTCTTTATGTTACCTGCATCTGAAATATCTTGCAATGTTCTTGGTGTGTCTGTAATTCTGCAAGTGGCATAAATTGTTGCTGATAACATTGCTGCAGTGGATCTTCCTGCAAGTATTTTTCTAGCTGCAATTTTTCTAAATAAATATGCACTTTCTTCAATTACTGATTCAGGTAATCCTAATTTTGAACTAATTGCATCTAATAATGTGAAAGCTTTTTGAAATGATTTTGAAGTAACTGCAGAACGACTGTTTCTATCCCACATTCTTAACCTGTAGAACATTCTTCGATTTTCAATTGATAATGATTTTCCTGTTACATCTTTGTCTTTAGCTTCAATTAGCGTGGATAGTCCCATATCGATCATTTTCAATGATCTTTTTGCACCCACTCTTGAATTATTTTGATAATCAGTTGCATTTAGTCCCGCTGATTCTGTTCCTAAATCTACAATTGGTTCTAATGAAACAATTCCACAACTACTGCAGGCAATTTCTCCTGTGTGTACGTCTGTCACCATTTCATTTTTTTTACAATTTCTTTGATGGATTAATTCAGTTAACATACCAATTTTGTGTTTTCATTTTATTTAAAAGACTGAATATTTTTGCTCTAGTGGTAAAACTAGTTCTATTTTTATCCAATTTTGTTTTTTTAGCACTATGATCTCGTGAATTTGTTGGCACTATTTCCTTTATCATCTTCTCTTTTTATAAAAAAAATTTCTAGTTGATGAATGCCTCATATTGTATTGAATAAAAGTTTGAATCTGTTTGATTTTTCAATTATTTTCAAACCTATTTTTCAAAAATCCCCTTTGATAAAAATTCAAGATATGTACATTGATACGCGAGGAACTAATGCCCTCTTGTCTACTGTTGTAATTGATGATTCCCACCACGAATTTTTTATTCAGGTTATGACCAATAAAGATAGAACTACAATTAGGTTGTTGCCTCTTACTGATCCTGAAAAAACTGATTTAGTAAAACAATCTTTGGCAAATCTTTGTTTAGAAATTCAAAAACATTATCCTGATATGGAAATAATAAAATCAAATTTATGGGATTATCTTACGAAAGATATTGTCTCATGAGTAGTCATAATTTTATTCAAAAAAGTAATCTTGAACGTGATGTGATATTTCAAATTAGTACTGACATTAAAAATTTTCATAAAATAATGCCTAAATATTTTAAATCTTTGCAGATAATTAACACTTCATTAAATGAGATAATTGTTTTGGAACAGATAAATTTTTTTGGTAGAAACATCGAAATTAAAACTAAACATATTATTGTAAAACCCAACACGCATAAAGTATTCATTTTAAGTGGTCCTGCTAAAGGCACATCCTTTATTGAAACTTATAATTCAAATTCTATTGGAACTGATATTTCTATTGTTGTTGATTTAAAATTAAATGGAATTATAAAATTGATCCCCTTTCTCAAAATTTTACTTTTGAAAAGAATGAATTCTGTTATGTCTGAATTTATTATGTGTGCTGAATCTTATTCAAAATCAATTTAGTCTTCTTGGTTAGCACTATGAAATTAAGTTAGCCTCTGTTAAATAGAAAAATCCGGAAAATTATTCATGGCTGTTCCTACTGTGATTATTGGTGCAGGTGTTGGTGGATTAACTACTGGTGCAATATTGGCAAATAATGGCCATAAAGTGATGGTCTTAGAAAAATCCGGAAAATTAGGTGGGCGAACTACTTCTATGGAATACAAAAACCATATTTTGGATAATGGATTTCATATAATGCCATTTTACAAAAAATCTGCTATTTTCACAATTTTAAAAAACTTGGGAATTGAATCTAGATTAAAACTTGCAAAAGTTGATGATATTGCATTTTATGCTGATACTGGATTTCATATTTATCCCAAAGGAATGATGGATTTACTTAAACTATCTTTAATTCCATTCAAGAGCCGAGTTAGGCTTCTTAAATTATTACTTCCTTTAGCATTTTCTTCAATTGAAAAAACAGAATTGTGGGATGGAGTCCCCCTAACAAAAATCACTAATAATTTAGATTCTGATACAAATGCCTTTTTTGAAGCAGTATGCATGTTGGCCTTTGCTGACACTGCGGATCATATATCGTTGGGTGAGTTTGCTAGAACCATTATTAGAGCTAATCCGTTTAAAGGAGGAACTAGTGAATTTGCATATCCTGATGGTGGTGGATATGATTCTATATGTAGAGTTCTAGGTGATTTTATTTTAGAAAAAAATGGAGATATTCAAACAAAGCAATCTGTCAAAAAAGTAATTGTTGAAAATTCTAAAGTTACAGGAGTTGTTGTAATTGATTCTTCAAACTCTGAAAAACTTATTCCTACAAATTCTGTTGTAATCTCTTATCCTGCATATACTGCATTAAATCAATTATTTGATGAACATGTAATTGATAAAAAATTTGTTCAAAAAATTGATAAATTAAATAAAACAACTTCTGTTGTTGAAGTACATTTTGCTTTAAATTCTCAAATTGATACACGTCAAGTTGTATTTCCTGTAGGTGATGATTATGTCACTAAGGGTATATTTTTCATATCTAATATCACTCCCTCTGTTTCTCCTCCTGGCGAACATTTGATCATTGCTGGAACTCCTGTACTTCCTTCTGAAACTGAGGATTCTGAAAAAATTAAAGAAATTGTTACTAAAATGAAGAAAGAAATATCCTCGATTTATCCAAAATTTGATTCATCGTTACTCTGGGAGCGCCCAATGGCTTGGAAATTAGTTGAATCTGTAGTTAAAGAACCTGGAAAAGTATGGAAATCTAAAATGCCACACACGATTCCTGGAATTGATGGACTATTTTTTGTTGGTGATTCTACAATTAGTTATGGTATTGGAACTGATTCTGCAGCACATAGTTCTATTTTATGTGCTCCAAAAATTGAATCTTTTTTAAATTCTTAGTTAGTTAATGGAATTTTTCTTATAATTTTTGGAATATCTTCCAAACTTGTATCTCCTATAACATTACCTTCAAATTTTGGAGGATTATCTATTTGCATTGCATATCCTCCAACTAAAATTGGAATTTTAGTTTGCTCTCTAATTTTCATTGCTAATCTTTGTCCAGCTAAAACATTATCTTGAATTGTAATGGAAATTAGTACTACATCTGGTTTCTTCATATCGATAAATTCTATTATTGATTCAGTTGGTATGGATGTTCCCATGTTGAATACTTTGAATCCTTTAATTGTTAGATATGTTTCTAAAACATCACATCCAATGTGATGTTCTTCCCCTACTGGTACACATAACATCACTTTTTTCTTATTTCCTGAACCTGAAATTTGATCCATGATAATTTTTACTAATGTCTGTGCAACATTGCTTGCAACATGTTCTGTTGCAATTGCTAACTTCCCATTTTCCCAATCTTCCCCTATTTTACTCATAACTGGTCTTAGAATCTTATCAAAAAAGTCTGATATGTTGAATATCTCGACATAATTTTTGTAAATTTTCATACACTCTTCTAAATTTCCATCTGTTAATTTTTTAAATAATTGCTGTTTTGATTTTTTTGTAGCATCTTCTCTTTTTTGTATGTCTTCTGGATTGTATGATGCAAGAACTGATAAAATTTTAGCATCATTTCTGAATTCGATTGGGATGTCATCTTTGATTACTTCTGAGGCTTTACCTAGATATTTGACAATTTCTTGTTTTGATGTACTTTTTTTAGAATCCCATACACTTTTGACTAAATAGAGATATTGATCTGCTTTTACTTTTTTAGCCCTAATGTAGACCATCTATTTTGTTCAACTTTTAGATATATAACTAATGGTAACCATTCTCACTAGTGCCAATTATTTTTAAAATTCTAAAGCTGGCACTAGCACAACTTTTCATCGTCCGTTAAATATCGTAAATCAAAAATCTACATTATGGCAGGAACCGAAGAACAAGAATGGGCAAACCTTCTTGCAGAAATCTTTGACAAACTTACACAAAAACACGCCGCAATCACTTACGATTTTGACAATCTTGAGATGGCAGGTAAGATTATGAAAGACAAGCAAGTTGTCCCAACTGGTACAGTTTCCCTTAGTGGTAAACTAACCATAACAGCAAAAAAATAGAGTGTGGTATGACAATGAAAAACTTTGATCTACCCGCTAATTTTTTATCTTATTTAGATAAAGGAGCACTAAACATTACATGTGATGGTGAACCAACAATTAATTTTCATGTTGACGGCAGCACCAAAATTATCGATATAATTGATATTCCAATTGAAATTACAAAAATGCCTGGATTTCTAAAACAACTTTCTGAGGCAAAAGAATTGGCAAAAGATTTGACTGCGAAAAAAACTACAATTGAAGTTAGATTTCAAGGTGAACCTGTTTTGAAACTTGGAGAAAAAGCAAATCCAAAACTTGCAAAAATAATCACGTTGAGTAGCAATATTGAAATCACTGATTTAAGGAAATTAAAGAAATTGAGTGATGTGTTTTAATAATGACTACTGAATATTCTCAAAAAAAACCATATGATATTTTGGTTACTGGGTCTACTGGGTTTATTGGAAAAAAATTACTCACAAAATTATCTAATTCTGGACTTAAAATTAAAGCAATGTCTAGATCAAAATATCCTGATACTGAAAATGTACATTATGTCCAAGCTGACGCATTTAATGTTGATTCATTAACATCTGCAACTGATGGCGTTGAAACCGCATTTTATTTACTACATTCTATGGAAGGTTCAAAAAAAGAATGGGCTGAATTTGCAAATAGGGAAAAACAACAGGCACAAAATTTCTTAAAAGCTGCCACTGAATCTGGTGTTAAAAGAATTGTTTACCTTGGTGGATTAGTAAATGAAAGTTTGGAATTATCTAAGCATATGAGAAGTAGACATGATGTTGGAAAAATTTTAGCATCTGGAAATATTCCTGTTACTGAATTAAGGGCATCTGTTATTGTTGGTGCTGAAGGTGGTTCTTATGCAATGCTTCGATATCTTGTTGAACGATTACCTTTGATGGTGTGTCCAAAATGGGTTAAATCCCAAACCCAACCCATTGCAGTTGATGATGTTGTTGATTACCTTATTGGTGTAATGAAAAATTCTGAAGCATCTGGAAAAATTTTAGAAATTGGTGGACCTGATGTAATGACTTATGAACAATTAATGCGATTATATTCTTCAATTTTAAATAGAAATCTTAACATCGTTCAAATTCCATTTTTGACACCTCGTTTGTCATCTTACTGGATAGATCTAGTGACTCCTGTTAAAGCATCATTGGCAAGACCTCTTGTTGATAGTTTGGTTCATGATTCGGTTGTCAAGGATAAATCTATTCAACACTTGGTTCCTGTGCATCTTAAACACATGACAGAAGCCATTTCTGTTGCTAGAGAAGAAGCAAAATCATTTGAATCTATTCGAAAATCTCCTGAAGAAAAAACATCCTATAAAATGAATCAAAAAATTCTTTTGATTAGTCTTTGTGCAATGGCATTCATTGGAACCACCTACTATTGGATGGATGATAGAACTGATGTCTGGGAAATCCCCTGGTTAATTGGTTCTATTATTTGGTATGCTGCAATCCTTTTTGCAATATCATTTGTTAAACAAAAGGCAAGATTGGGTTATTTGATAGGTGGAATACTGGCTTGGGTCACTTTGGCATTTTGGTTGTTTGATAACTTTTATGTTGTATTTGAACTATCATTGGTCGCATCAGAACCTAGTCTTGATGTAACTATAAGAAATTTCATTGGTGCTGCAATTGCAGGATTGGCAATATTTTCTTCTCACAATGTATTTCATAAAGTGAGAGTTTATCAGGCTAGAGGAGAACCTGTATCTGAATCTGCTTCAGCTGAAGTTCCAGATGGAGCTAGACCTGTATACAACACTAATTTTTCCTAGTTACAAATTATAATCTGCTAGTATTGAATTTTTAAAATAACTAGTTATAATTTTATTTTAATGATTTGAAGATATTTCCTTTTTCTGGGTTTGCATATAACAAAAAATATGTTTGTGATGCAAGATATGTTTTATTGAATCTGAATACTATTGGATGAATTTCTGCTAAAATATCTCCGATTTTTATTTTTTCATTTTTATAGTCTTTTAATAACTCAAAAAATTTGTCTTTTTCTAAACTTGTAAATTCTTTTGAAAAAAATCCAAAAATGTGCATTATTACATTACTATGTGTTTTAATTGTGGGTTTGTATTCTAAACATACATTTAGATTTTTTTCATATTCATTTAGAATTTCTGAAAATTTTATTTTTTTGTAACTGGCAACAATTCGTCCTAATATTTTCAATTGTTCTTGATTATGGGCCATAATTAAAAATTTATTCATAGCTTGAAATTCTACTAGTTCTTTTGCTTTCTTATTTTTTTTGACATCCTCGAATCTTTCGATAACAAATTGTTTGATCTCATTTTGAGTTAATTCTTTATGGTAATTCTGCATAATAGATTCCTCCTGCTCTTTTTTGTTCCTTATTTCTCATACTATGCAATTCGTATCTAATTTACATATAAAGGCCAACTTTGCATTTTCATTTTACCACTATAATTTTAAAAATTTTTCTAAACTGTTAGCACTAGAAAATGTTTTAGCACCATTTTAAATACAATAAATGAATTTCCACAATAATGAAAACTCTGTTAAGTGCAATTACTACAATTGCTGCAATCTTGATTGTTAGTTCAAGTATCTCTTCTGTTTATGCAGAAGTACCATCTTGGGTGAAAAACAATGCAGGATGGTGGGCAGAAGGAACAATTGATGACGATTCATTTGTTCAAGGAATTCAATTCTTGATCAAAGAAGGAATCATGGAAATTCCTCCAACCACACAAGGAGTAAGTTCTAGCAATGAAATCCCCTCTTGGATTAAAAACAATGCAGGATGGTGGGCAGAAGGAACAATTGATGACGATTCATTTGTTCAAGGAATTCAATTCTTGATCAAAGAAGGAATCATGAGTATTACACAAGCACAAGAATCTAAACAAACTGTATCCTCTGTTTCAACAAGCGATGATTCTGTAATTGCTTCACTAGAATCTGAACTTGAAAAATGTTCAGAAATAGTAAAGGCATACAAAAGACTTGATTGTGAAAAACCAATTAAACAAGAAATTCTAGTTCATACCTACAAAACAGGAGCTGAATTATTTCAAGTTGGACCAATTAACTATTATTGGTTTGGAGTAAATTCTGAAGGAAATACATTTGAAATTAGTCCAACTGGTCAGCCTATTCTATCAGTTAGAATGCTTGCAGACAATACTTCCTCTGATATTGTTGGTTTGAATTGTACTAGCCCTGCTATTTGTAACTATGATGTTTGGGATGGTTCAAAATCTTTCAAATACTCTGGAATGGATTTCACTAGTGGACAAATCAATCTAAACCCTGGAACTGCTAAAGAATTCAATATTCTATTTGGTCCAAATATTGGATATGGTGGAACTGAATTTGAATATGATTCTTCAAAAAGTTATACTTTTAGAATCAACGAACCATTTGGTAGTTTGGATGTTCACCTAGACTTGG
>Ga0208970_1000455_pt1 | contig 13659 bp, 14 predicted proteins | sample AOAMet2_C49A8_35_2_FD_188078 | JGI IMG/M metagenome (GOLD analysis project Ga0208970, IMG submission 188078) | Ammonia-oxidizing marine microbial communities from Monterey Bay, California, USA - C0912_C49A8_35 (SPAdes) | ecosystem: Environmental > Aquatic > Marine > Intertidal zone | place...
CTTTCGGAACTTGCACTTGGTGGTACTGCTGTAGGAACTGGGATAAATACTCCTGAAGGATATTCTGAACTTGTAGCAAAACATATTGCTGACTTTACAGGACTACCTTTTATTACTGCAGAAAATAAATTTGAATCACTAGCTGCTCATGATGCAATTGTTGGAAGTCATGGGGCTTTAAAACAATTATCTGTTTCTTTAAATAAAATAGCAAACGACATTCGTTTATTAGCTTCCGGACCAAGAAGTGGAATTGGAGAAATTATTATTCCTGCAAACGAGCCAGGGTCTTCTATTATGCCAGGAAAAGTAAATCCTACACAAGCAGAAGCTTTAACTATGGTTTGTGCACAAGTTATAGGGAACGATACTGCTATTTCTGTTGGGGGTATGCAAGGACATTATGAGCTTAATGTATTTAAGCCAGTGATGGCTGTTAACTTTTTACATTCAGCTAGGTTGATTGGAGATGCTTGCGTATCTTTTGATGTAAATTGTGCTGTTGGCATTGAACCTAATCATGAAAACCTTAAAAAGAATTTAGATAATTCTTTAATGTTAGTTACTGCTCTGAATACAAAGATTGGCTACGAGAAAGCAGCTAAGATTGCTAAAACAGCTCATGAAAACGGTACAACTCTAAAAGAAGAAAGTGTTAATTTGGGTTACCTAACTGAAGAAGAATTTGATAAGTGGGTAAGACCAGGGGATATGTGTGGTAGTTTGAAATAAAACAAGAAAAAAAACCGAGATAAAAATCTCGGTTTTTTTTATCTTATATTAATCTAATCTATTGCCATCATAATCCGCGTCTCCAAATGCTAAAATCGGATAAAATATAAACCCTAGAAAAATCATACCGATAGTAAATCCTTCAGATTTACCAAACCCTTTAACCATTCTATTAATTATCCAAATACCAACAACATAATTAACTAATGGAATAAACATCAGAATTACCCACCATTCTGGCTTTTTTGCAATTCTACACATAATAATCATATTGTAAATAGGTACAATACTAGCCCAACCAGGATGTCCGGCTTTCTCAAAAACTTTCCATCCGGAAATTATTAGCAATACAACTAATGCAATTAAAAATATTATACTCATAATTTTTTAAATTTTAAAATTCGCCTACTCTATAAGGTTTTCAGCTTTCCCTAAATAAGTTTGTTTAGAATATTTCCTCTAAAATCTCTATTAATATTCCATCCATTACAATATAACTCAATACAACTCCAATAAATAATACTAGGATTCCATTTTTTGAAGTACTAAATTCAATAAGTTTAATTATTAATTTTACACAATAGTTATAAATAGCTCTAAATACATATGTTCCTATTAGTATTATTGGAGACAACACTATTATACCGAAAGACATTTTCATTCCTTCAGAAAAATAATCCCAATTTCCAGGAATGAATATGGACGTATCTCCTCCTATACCTAAATCTAACATATCCGACATAGTATTTACGATATCTGATAATGGGAAATAGACCATTGAACCAAGTAAATTAGCGAACACAAATAACATCCCAACTGTTAAAGTAAGAACACTTAAAACCTCTCCAAATATAACAATTAAAACAGGGAAAGTATTCTTATACAAATAACTTAAAATACCATCATAACTTTCTGATTTTAACTGATTAGCTCTATTACTAATAACTGTAAATACTATATATATCACAAGTAAACAGACTGCTAAACCAATCAGAAAACCTATTACAGCAGTAAATTTTTCTGCTCCTTCAAGGTAATCGAATCTAGAGAAATATCCATCATCCCCAAATATATTAGATACTGTAGCTAAAATTCCAAATACTAAAAATAAATAGGCTAAAGCTTTAAATACAAAATCGATTATGTTTTTAAATATATTACCATTATCTACTTTTTTTAATAAATCTGCTATCTTAGATTCAAAGTTAGCAACAAATCCCATTTGAGGTACATTTACATCTTTTGGACCCTGACTTTCATATTGATTTTCCATAATTCTTGTTATTTTTTAATTAATAATGAAACAATATTAGTAAAAAATATTTAACGAACTTACTGACTATGTGTAAATTAGAAAAAAGTTTTTAACAAAGAGATATAGAGTTAATAAAATAAATATTTAATTTGAATCGACTTGCATGGATTCACACACTTCTAACATATCTACTAATTTTAATCTTCCTGAAGATCCATTTGAAGTTACAATTACGTTCCTACCACTAGGAAAACTAACTTCAGTTGGATATGTTCCTTTAAAGGTAATTCCGGTTTTACCCTTAACATCTATCTCAAAAGATCTACTACTAGAAGATTGAGCATCAATATATAACGTTTTATAAATATAGTCAACCTGACTTTCATATAACAAATCAAAGAACGAGACAACATAATTTCTTTTCTCTTCAGAATAAAAATAAGCTGTGGAATGCCAATGACCTACCATTTTTCTTGCCCACTTTGCATTATTTCTACTTCTAGCATATTTTGATGTTAATTGCTCTGTTGTAAAACAAACAAATTTATCACTAATTGTACTTGGTAATGTATAGAATGCATTATAAAATTCATCATATGAATTTAAGCCCTCTCCTTTACCAAGACTCTTTATTATCTCTAATATCTCATCCTCTGATTTTTCAGTAGATTGAGAAAATACTACATGGCTCTTATCTTCAGAAACCAAAAGAATATAGGTTCTGTATTCATCTTTTCTTTTACTTGGTTTGATAGTAACTTTATAACCTCCAAACTCCTTATAAGAGGAAACAGTTGTTATAACTTTATCTTCAAAAGAATATTTTCCTGTCTCCAAAATGCGTTCTGCAAAGTAATCCGCAATATCCATTTGAGTTAAGGCATCAGATGATAATGGTATATCTGATTCCTCTTTAGTTACCTCAATACCATGGTCTTCTCTTAACTTAACTATATCAATAGTTACCTGATCCTGAAACAGGTTATCTTCATAAATAACCTCAGCTATACAGTCAGACTTCATCATTAAAGATTTCATTGAAATACCCCTAGGTAAATCATGATTAACATTATATCCGTCTCTAAACTTTTTAATATCCTTAACGGAATCAGGGCAATTTACTATAAAGAAATTCTTAACAATAAAATTACCATCATCAGGAAATTTATCTATAACATTATAAATCTTCTCAGGAATATCTGGTTTCAGAGTTTTAATCCTTTCAGACTCTTTTTTAGTTTCTTTATAATCAATTACAAGGTTATCTTTAATATTCTGAAAATTAACAATCTCTAGATTTTTAAATCCTCCTTTTTTCTCAATATCTTGCTTATGATCCTGAATACCATCAAGATTCTTTTCTGCTCCACTAATAATTCTATACCAAGTTCCGTCATCTTGTTCCTCCGCTATAATATACGAATTTACACCCATCTTATTTAATCTATTCATGATGTCTTCTGCTTTATAAATACTTCTCACTTCTTTTATTTGTATTGCGTACGGACTTTCATCATTTATCTTTTTATCTGAAGAACAAGACGCAAAAAGAATTATAACAAATAGGAATAAGTAATTTTTCATGTTTTCTAATTTTAAATTCAAATATAATATTATTTTTATTTTAAACAAACTTATCTCCTAAATTAAATTTTATATCTGCAACAAACTGTTTTATTTTTTGTTCTTCTTCTGTTTTACAAATTAATAACGCATCATCAGTATCCACTACAATATATCCATCTAAACCTTGTATTACAGCTGCTTTGTTTTTTGGTAATCTTATAATATTTTTAGAAGAATCATATATCAGCACTTTGTCAGAAATAATTGCATTTTTATCAATATCCTTTTTTACATGAGCAGATAACGACCCCCAAGTTCCTAAATCTGACCATCCAAAATCTGAAGGATACACAAAAACATCTCTACTCTTTTCCATTATACCATAATCTACACTTATATTTTTACATGTCGGGAAAACATTATTGATAAAATCGGTTTCTTTATTAGTATTATATAAATCATTTCCTTCAGAAAAAACTTCATAAATTTCTGGAAGTAAATTTTCAATAGATTTTACAATTGATCTTACAGACCAAATAAACATACCTGAATTCCATAAAAAATCACCACTTTCAATAAATTGTTTTGCAAGTTCTGAGCTAGGTTTTTCAGTAAAGGTTTTAACTTTTCTTAATTCTTTATTATTATCACAAACCTCATCAGAATATTGAATATAACCATAACCTGTTTCTGCTCTATTTGGCCTAATTCCTAATGTAATAAGGCAATCATTATTCTTACTCACTTCCAAACATTCTTTAGTAATTCTTTCAAATTCAGATTCATTTGTAATAAGATGGTCAGAAGGAGCTACAATTATATTTGCATTTTTATTTTCAGATTGAATTTTGAAACTAGCATAAGCAATACATGGAGCTGTATTTCTTCTAGCTGGTTCGCAGAGTATATTTTTCTCTATAATATCAGGAATTTGATTTCTACAGATGTCTTTATAATTAGTATTTGTAACTATTAATATCTGAGAAGCAGGGCAAATTTTTGACAACCTTCTAAAAGTTTGTTGTAAAAGTGTCTCCCCAGTTCCTAAAACATCTAAAAATTGTTTTGGCATCTTAGATGTACTCATAGGCCAAAACCTACTACCAACACCCCCAGCCATTATTACTGCATAATTATTATTCATTATCTTTCTCTAATTTTATAATTAAACTTATCTAGTAAGTCTTTATTCTCTGAAAAAACTAAGTTTATTATTTTAAAATCTTTCTTAGTTATTTTATCTATTTTCTCTTCATTTAAATTTACCATCTTCATCTTTTCATCAGATTTAAAATTATGAGATGTAAACTCCATATCTACAGAAATATCTGATAATTCCGGAACAGATTCTATTATTTGTTTTAATACATCTTTTCCATTTTCACATAGTTGTTCGTATGTAAAAAATAAAGCGTTTTCTCTATTTCTGTTTTGATCCTGAAAATACAAACATTTTATTGCAAATTCAGCAGCCGACTTAGCATCCTGATTATTTCTTCTCATTATTCCTTCTACCTGAGCGTAAGGATTTCTTACCATACACAAATACTTAATCGGATAAAATACTTTCTCAATTTCATCAACTCTCATTATGTTTGGAATACTTTTATCTAAAAAAATGGGTTTCGAAAAATCCCAATACTTTCTCCACACTTTTTTCACATCCTCCCATGGATATTTTATATTGTCATCCCATCTATCCTTCTGAAACATAAAATGCCTTACACCAGGGAGTAATTGACCTTCTCTTGTTCCTAAATTATTATTACAACTAACATTTTCAGAAGAAGAAATAAGCTGATTAAGCATTGTAGATCCAGCATACGGAGGACTCAGAACAAACAAATATTGATGTTTTTTTTTGGCATAAAGAATTCTAAGAAAAGTTCTAAAAAAACGAATATAAGAGTAATATATTCTACGCTTTAACTTATGAAACAAATGAAATTTTTCTTTCTTTTTCATTAGTTAGCAAATATAATCATTTTGTTTATAATGGTTTTACTTCTGCAAGAGGAGAAAATCTATAAAGTTTGGAAGTATTAACCTCAATACATTTATAGTTTTTTCTGAGCTTCTCAATTCTTCTAAATTTTTTTCCGTTTCTGATTCTAAATTCATCTCCATCTTTTAAATCAGAAATAAAGACAATATCTTTATTATCAAAAGTATTTATTATTTTACTCAACTCTACATCTCTTATTGTTGATGATTTAGGGTTTATCATATGAAATGACAAAGGTTTGAGAATTTTTTCTGGAAAGAAATTCGGGTTTAGAAAGGGTAACATCATCTTCTGAAATTCCTTTTTCCACTCTATTCCGTGCGGAGTTACTTTTCTACCATATTTTTCCCAAATACTAGCATGAGCCATTTCATGAATTAAAGTAATAAGAAACGCATATTTATTCATGTTATTATTTATTCTAATTACATGATTCTCAAATCTTTTAGGTATAAAAACCCCTAATCTACTTTGAGAAGGCTTTGTAATAATAACTTTTACATTAAATTGTTCTTCCCAAGAATTGATTTTCTTAATGGTTTCATGTGTTAAAAAAGAAGATAAATCCACAATATTAACTTAATAGATTATAAGCCACAAAGGAAGATATGTATGCAAGTCCAGTCATATAAAAGAGTTGAATTAATGGCCACTTCCATCCTTTAGTCTCTCTATAAACAACTGCAATAGTTGTCATACATTGCATTGCAAATGCATAAAACAACATTAAGGAAACCCCAACTGCAGTTGTAAAAAATAATTCTCCTGTTTCTAAATTTCTAGCAGATCTTAATTTATTTTTTATAGAATAATTATCCGTTCCTCCAACGCTATAAATAGTTGACATGGTCCCTACAAAAACCTCACGAGCAGCAAAAGATGTTATCAAAGAAATTCCAATTCTCCAATCAAATCCTAGAGGTTTAATTACTGGTTCTATTGTCTTTCCAATCATACCCGCATAAGAGGATTCTAATTTTTTTGATGAAATTAAAAATTCTGAATTCTCTACTGTAGCATAATCTTTTTCAATTTGTTCGAATTTACCCGAAGGAGCATAGGAAGATAATACCCATAAAACGATTGAAATAGCAATAATTACTTTACCAGCATCAAACAAAAATACCTTAACCTTTTCAACAATTGTATATAGTACCGTTTTATAATCTGGAATCTTGTAAGATGGTATTTCCATTACATAAAAACCCCTTTCTTTTGATTTTATAATAAATTTCAAAATAAATGCTGTAATAAGTGCGGCGATAAATCCAAGTAAATAAAAAGCCATCATCACTAATCCTTGTATATTAAAAGGACCCCAACTTGCAGTTTCAGGAATCATCATTGAAATAATTAATGTGTAAACAGGCAATCTAGCAGAACAACTCATTAATGGAACAACAAAAATAGTAATCAATCTCTCTTTAGATGAGGAAATAGTTCTGGCAGACATAATTGCCGGAACAGCACATGCCGCACCACTTAGTAATGGTATTATTGATCTTCCATTCAGACCAAATCCTCTTAATATCTTATCCATAATAAATGAAACTCTTGCCATATAACCAGTGTCTTCCAAAAATGAAATAAAGGCAAATAAGAATACAATTTGAGGTACAAAAATTAGAATTCCACCTAATCCCGCTAAAATACCGTTTACAACTAAGTCATTTAATACACCTGGATTCATGGTATTTGCAACCCAATTTGAAAAAGAAGCAAAAGCACTGTCAATCCACTCCATTGGCAACTGAGACCATGAGAAAATTGCCTGAAAAATTAAAAACAAAACTAATAAGAAGAATGTGTAACCTATTATTGGATGCAATAATAAATCATCAATCTTTTTTGTAAAATTCCTTTTAATCAACGCTTTGTTTTCTCCAATACATTGATGCAGTATTTTATCAATACTTTTATATCTCCTAACTGTTTCTTTAGCTTGAAATCTACTTGGAATAAATTCCTCATCTTTAATCAGAACTTCTATCTTAATCTTTGATGCTGAGTTATTATCTACATAATGTCTACAAAGCGATAAAAAACTAGCATAATTATTATCATCTTCTCTGATAATATTAGCTCGATCTATAATATCTGGGAAAATTTCTTTAATATTTAGAATTTCTTTCTTTGGAAGATTAACAGATGAAATAGCATTTTTTAACTCTTTGATACCTGTTCTTTTTCTAGCATTTATCTCAACAACGTTTATCCCTAGCTGATCTGAAAGCTGAGGTATGTCAATCACAATACCCATATCTCTAGAAATATCAATCATATTAAGAGCTAAAATTACTTCTCTTTTCAAATCAATTATTTGAGATAGAAATAAAAGAGATTTTCGTAAATTTGATGAATCTGCAACAACAACAATTACATCTGGATAATCTTTATTTTCTTTATTGCAAAGTATCTGTTGTGTTACTTTATCGTCTAATGATTTGGAATATAAACTATATGCTCCAGGCAAATCAATAATCTGAGCTTTTGTAGACATGTCTAATTTACAGTTTCCTAGTTTCTTATCTACTGTAATACCTGGATAATTTCCTACTGATTGATTTAATCCAGTTAATGCATTAAATAAAGTAGACTTTCCAGAATTAGGATTGCCAGCCAATGCAACTTTAATATTCTTCTTAATCATTATGAGTTTTAACTATGATATTATCTGCATCAGATAATCGAATACTTATTAGTAAATTAGATACCACAACAGCTATAGGGTCTGAAAAAGGAGATTTTCTTTCTACTTCAATCAATTGCCCTGGAGTAAAACCCATTTCTAAAAGCTGTTGATCTAGAAACTCATCTTGTACAGATTCGACAAAAGCCTTCTCTCCTACTTGTAATTCCGACAATCTTTTCATGATGCAAATTTAACTATTTAGAATCAATCTAAAGTTAAGATTATAAATTAGTTTTATTAATATCTTCTGTATTATCAGAAAAATGAGGACAATCGCAATTATTTTTCTTTAAAACTTTACAGTCAGAAAAAAGTAAAGCAATAAAAAACATTAAGCTAAAAAATAGTAGTCTTTTCATAAGGTTCAAAAATATATAAAATATCTAACTCAATAACTATTTCTGTATTGCAAATTATTTTTACTTTTACATTAATGTTTAATGCAATAAAAAATTTAGGAAAGTATTTCATAATGATGGGGAAAGTATTGAATCCTCCCGAAAAATCTTCCATGTTTTTCAAGCAATTAAAACTAGAGATAGCTAAAATTGGTTTAAGCTCAATTGGCATTGTTATTATTATCTCATTTTTTATAGGAGCAGTAGTTGCAATACAGCAATATATTAATTTATCCAATCCTATCTTCCCTAATTACACTATCGGACTAGTAACAAGAGACGCTTTAATACTAGAATTAGTACCTACAATGTTAGGATTAATTTTAGCAGGGAAAATAGGATCGAGCATTGCATCCGAAATTGGAACAATGAGGGTAAGCGAACAAATTGACGCTTTAGAAATAATGGGAATTAATTCTGCTTCTTTTTTAATCCTCCCGAAAATTATTGCGGCTATGATTTTCTTTCCTTTACTTATAATTTTAAGTATCTCAATAGGAATAATCGGAGGATGGTTAGGAGGTTTATCAGTTGGAGTTACAACATTTAACTATGTATTAGGAATTCAATATGAATTTATTCCGTTTTATGTAACTTATGCTCTTATTAAAACAACCGTTTTTGCATTTCTTATCACATCCATTTCTGCATACTTTGGTTATCACACAAAAGGAGGAGCAATAAGCGTAGGAAAGTCAAGCACAAAGTCTGTAGTTTATAGTAGTATTTTTATTCTAATTTTCAATTATATACTAACTGATTTAATTCTTTCATGATTGAAGTAAAAAACATACATAAAGAATTTGGAGACAACTTAGTTTTAAATGATGTTTCATTTAATTTTAAACAAGGAAATACTAACTTAATTATTGGTGAAAGTGGTTCAGGGAAAACTACATTACTAAAAATTCTGATAGGATTACATCATCTTGATAGTGGTACGATAATGTATGATGGTAGAGTTTTTAATGAGATGAAATTAAAAGAAAAAAGACTGCTAAGAAAAGAAATTGGGATGTTATTCCAAGGAGGTGCTTTATTTGATTATTTGACTGTTGAAGAAAATATAAAATTTCCACTTACAATGTTTACTGACCAATCAGAAGAAGAAAAATTAGAAAGAGTAAATTTTTGTTTAAAAAGAGTAAATCTTGGAAATAAAAACCAGTTAATGCCATCAGAACTAAGTGGAGGAATGTTAAAGAGAGTTGCTATAGCAAGAGCCATTTCAATGCAGCCAAAATACTTACTTTGTGATGAGCCAAATTCAGGTTTAGATCCAAAAACTGCAATAGTTATTGATAATTTAATTCAGGAAATAACGGAAGAATATAACATTACAACTATTGTTAACACGCATGACATGAACTCTGTAATGGAGATTGGTCAAAATATTGCTTTTATACATGATGGAGTAATTTGGTGGGAAGGAAACAAAGAAGACCTTATTCATTCTAACAACAAAGAATTAAATGACTTTGTATTTGCCTCAGAGCTTTTTAAAAGATTGAAACTTTCATCATGAGAAAGGTAAAAGCAAAAAAACATTTAGGACAACACTTTCTGAATGATCAAAATATTGCTGAAGATATTGTAAATCAATTAATCCCTGTAAACAACACTATATTAGAGATAGGGCCCGGAATGGGGATTCTTACACAGTTTTTAGCAAAGCAAGAAACCGATCTTAGAGTTGTAGAGATTGATAGAGAATCTATTTTCTATTTAAGATTACATTATCATAAATTACAAATTATAGAAGGTGATTTTTTACAACTAAACTTTGATGAGATAACAGATGGGAATATTTCTGTTATTGGAAACTTTCCATATAATATCTCTTCTCAAATTTTATTTAAAGCTTTTGAAAATAGAGACAAAATTACAGAGGTTGTTGGCATGTTTCAAAAGGAAGTAGCTGAGAGGGTAGCTAGTGTAAAAGGGAAAAAGAAAGGAATTTTGAGTGTTTTTCTGCAGGCATTTTACGATATTGAGTATTATTCTACTGTAAATGAAGATGTTTTTACCCCACCTCCAAAAGTTAAATCCGGAGTAATAAAAATGATTCGAAATAATAGAAGAAAGTTAGATTGTGATGAAAAGTTATTTATTAGAGTTGTGAAAAGTGGATACAATCAGAGAAGAAAAACTTTGAGAAATGCACTAAAAACCTTTTCTTTGAACAAAAATTCTGAAACAGAAAAACTTTTAGAAAAAAGAGCTGAACAATTAGATGTAGAAGACTTTATTATTTTAACAAAAAATGTCAGAGGATAACGAAATAAATAGAGAATTATTAGAGAATCTATCTTCTTTGATTAAGGGTAAGTCTTCTGAAAAAATTAAAGATATAATCTGTGATTTACACATTGCAGATGTTGCTGAAATTATTGAAGACCTTTCAATAGAACAAGCTAATTTTGTTTTTCAGTTAATGGATGAAGAAAAGTCTGCCCTGGTATTAATGGAATTGGAAGAAGACACTAGAGAAAATCTTCTTTCCTTTTTGTCTGCCAAAGAGATAGCAACTGAAATAATTGAAAACTTAGAATCTGATGATGCTACTGATGTAATATCAGAACTCCCAGAAGAACAGAAGGAAGAGGTTCTGTCTTTAATTGAAGATGATGAACATGCATCAGATATTGAGGATCTTTTAAATTATGAGGAAGACACTGCAGGTGGTTTGATGGCAAAAGAACTAATTAAAGTAAACGAAAATTGGACTACTTTAAGATGTTTGAAGGAAATGCGAAAGCAAGCTACACAGGTAAAGAAAGTACACACTATTTATGTTGTAAATGAAGAGGAAAAATTAGTAGGGACATTATCCTTAAAGAAATTATTATTAACTGAAAACAGAATAAATATAAGTGAAATTACAAATTACGAAATAATTTCTATTTTAGCTTCAGTAGATGATGAAGAGGTTGCAAATATCATGAACAAATATGATTTAATTGTAATACCTGTTATAGATAAAGGTGGTGTATTATTAGGTAGAATTACAATTGATGATGTAATGGATGTAGTGAAAGAAGAGGCTGAGAAAGATTATCAGATGGCTTCAGGTATTTCGGAAGATGTTGAATCTTCTGATAGCATATTTCAACTCACTAGAGCCAGATTACCTTGGTTACTAATCGGATTATTTGGTGGGATTTTGGGAGCAAAAGTAATTGGCATTTTTGATATTGAAGAAAATATTGAACTTGCATTCTTCATTCCACTAATTGCAGCTATGGGAGGAAACGTTGGAGTACAATCTGCTGCTATTGTAGTACAAGGAATTGCTAATGAAAGTATCAGAATAAATTCAATCCTTAGTAAATTATTAAAAGAATTTGGAGTAGCATTATTAAATGGAATTATTTGTTCCTTCCTAATTTTCGGAACTACTTATCTGCTAGGGTATGATATGAGTCTGAGTATTACAATAAGCTTATCTTTACTTGCGGTTATCATATTTGCCGCATTGTTCGGAACATTTGTCCCTCTTACTTTGGACAAATACAAGATTGATCCTGCACTTGCAACAGGTCCTTTTATTACTACGGTAAACGATATATTAGGACTTTATATTTACTTCCTAATAGGGCAATATTTTTTATAAAATGAAAATCCTGTTTATTGATAAAGTTCATCCTCTTTTAAAAGAAAGATTAGAAGATAAAGGGTTTGAATGCACAGAGGAACATTCAGAAACTAAAAAGGAAATTGAAAAAACAATTTACCTTTATGATGGTATTATTATCAGAAGTAGATTTGAACTTGACAAACACTTTCTTGATAAAGCAACAAAACTCAAATTCATTGCACGAGCAGGAAGTGGACTAGAGAACATAGATACTAAGCACGCACAAAGTAGAAACATAAAATGCTACAATGCTGCTGAAGGAAACCGACAATCAGTAGCGGAACATGCACTAGGAATGATACTTTCTTTATTTAATAACCTTAATAAATCTGACCAAGAAGTAAGAAGTGGAATTTGGGAAAGAGAAGAAAATAGAGGAATAGAGCTTTCTGGAAAAACTATTGGAATTATTGGTTTTGGAAATAACGGATCAGCATTTGCAGAAGTCCTAAAAGGATTTAATGTAACTATATTAGCCTTTGATAAATACCTTAAAAAATACCCACACAAAAGTAGCATGGAAAACATCTTTAAAAAGGCAGATATTGTAAGCTTACACATTCCTTTAACAGAGGAAACTACTTATTTGGTAGATGATAAGTTCGTTAATAGTTTTGAAAAAAGTATTTATCTTATAAATACGGCTAGAGGAAAATGTGCAAATACCAAAAGCATAGTAAAAGGAATTAAGAATGGAAAAATTAAGGGAGCTTGTTTGGATGTGCTTGAACAAGAAAAAACTTCATTTGAGGATATTAGCGAGGAAGGATTTACTCCAGAATTACAATACTTAATTGATAGCGATAAAACTATCCTATCTCCTCACATTGCAGGATGGACTCTAGAAAGTAATGTAAAAATTGCTGAGGTGTTGTTTAATAAGATTACTGCTTCTCCTCTATCAGAATAGCAATCTCTTCTCCCATTCTTTTCATGGATTCCATTGCTTCATTTAAGGATTTATTTGCAATATCTTTTACTCCACTAAAAGTGGAACCAATAGAATTAAACATTTTGTTATAATAAGAAATTCCATTATTCATGTTTTCAGAAAAAGTATTTAAATATCTATCTGACCTCCTACCCCAATCCACTTTATGTTCCTCTATCTTTTTTGATAAATAAATTAGATACATATTTAATTCATTAATAAACATATTTGGTCTATCCTCTCTAACAATTCCATTAGCATCATGATAAATATGATAAGACATATCTGTTAAACTCAATTCTTTATTAAAATAAGCCATATTTGGTCCTGGACAAATAGAAACTCCTTTACTTTCTCTAGTTTCTACTCCATAATTAATAACTGTAGTTGCAGCTAATCCCATACAAAGACAGGCTTTTTCGGTAATAGCTACAGAAATTCCT
>Ga0208970_1000467_pt1 | contig 13422 bp, 9 predicted proteins | sample AOAMet2_C49A8_35_2_FD_188078 | JGI IMG/M metagenome (GOLD analysis project Ga0208970, IMG submission 188078) | Ammonia-oxidizing marine microbial communities from Monterey Bay, California, USA - C0912_C49A8_35 (SPAdes) | ecosystem: Environmental > Aquatic > Marine > Intertidal zone | place...
CTAATATTGGAGGGAGGCAAGCATGATATTACTTATGCTGAGCCTTCATTCGTTGGTGCAGCTATTCGTGATTTTCTAATTAGCTTGGCTAAGGCTGAAGTTTAGCGATGCTTTTTTCTAACAATGCTTTTTTGCTTTCAGCATCTAAAACTTTTGCTTTTTCTTTCTCTACAACTGCAGGAGGAGCCTTGGAAGTAAATTGCTCATTAGCAAGCTTAGAGTTAATAATCTTAAGGTCATTCTCCACATCTGCTAGCTCTTTTTGAAGTCGCATCATTTCTTCTTCAGGATCAATCAGTCCTTCTAGTGGAATGATTAGTTTGTAACCATCCATAGTTTTTTCAATTGCTTCTGCTGGGATCTTATCGCTAAATTCAATCCCATCTAATTTTGCAATTCCCGCAATCATTGCTTCATTTTTACTGATAACAGATTGCATTTCAGAGTTGAGATCATTGGAAATAATGAGATTCAGGATCTCATTTTTAATATTTTGATTTTCTGCTCTAATCGCTCTGAGTGCAGAAATAATGCTGATGATTTCATCTAATTGCTGCTCAGTTTTTTTATTGGAAGCCCGTGAATGAGCAAAGCCACTCTCAACCATAAAACCCAATTTCTCTACTTTTGCTAAATTAGCTAATTTAGAAGAAAGTTCCTCAGTAATAAATGGCATGAATGGATGCAGCAATTCAAGGATGCTATAGAAGTTTGTAATTAAATTTCCAATTAAATTATTTGTTTGGTTAGCATCTTCAGAGTTTTGGATGGCCACTTTATTGAATTCTATATACCAGTCACAGAAATTTGACCATACCAATTCATAAATCTCTGCTGAAGCTAAATCAAATCGATATTGTTTTATATGAGTTTGACAATTTTCAGCAGTTTGATGAATTTTTGAGCCCATCCAGTCGGATAAAATATTTCCTGAGCTCTCACCAGGTTGATAACTATGATTGGTAACTTGCATTTCAATAAATCTGAAAGCGTTCCAAATTTTGTTGCAGAAGTTTCTGTAACCTTTGATTCTGCCTATATCAAAATTAATGTCTCTACCTGGAGAGGCAAGAGAATAGAAAGTGTATCGCAATGCATCTGTACCATAACTTTCAATACCTTCGGGGAATTGTTTTTTTGTTTGTTTAATAATTTTTTCTTTGAGTTGAGGCTGCATCATGCCTTCGGTTCTTTTTGCGAGGAGCTCATCTAAGGAAACACCATCAATGAGATCAATTGGATCCAGGATATTTCCTTTTGACTTAGACATCTTTTGTCCATTTTCATCTTTAATCAAGCCAGTTATGTAAACTTCTTTGAATGGAACCTCTCTCATGAAATGCTTAGTCATCATGATCATTCTTGCTACCCAAAAAAAGATAATATCAAAACCCGTTACTAAGGTTGTTGTTGGGTGAAAGAGATTTAACTTTTCATTTTTTTTAGGCCATCCCATTGTTGCAAATGTCCAAAGGCTGGATGAAAACCATGTATCTAATACATCATCTTCTTGGCGTAAAGCGCCATTAAGATTATGTTTATCTCTCACATCTTTCTCAGAAAACCCTGCATAGGGTGTATTCGATTCATCGTACCAAATTGGAATTCTATGCCCCCACCACAGCTGTCTGCTTATGCACCAGTCTTGAATATTATTCATCCATTGGAAATAAGTTTTCTCCCAATTAGCAGGCACAAATTGTATTTCTTTTGACTTAACAGCCTCAATAGCTGGCTTGGCAAGAGTTTTTGCATCTACATACCATTGATCTGTTAAGAGGGGCTCAAGAATTTGATCAGATCTATCTCCATAGGGCAGAGTGCTTTCATATTCTTTTTCAGATACGAGAAACTTTTCTTTTTCTAGATCTTTTAAGAGCAGTTTTCGAGCTTCAAACCTATCCATGCCATGAAATTTCTCAGGAGCCACACCAATAATTTCAACGGCTTTGCTTAGAATTGAAATTGGAGAAAAGGCACCTTCATCCCCTGTATGACATTGCAAGCTTTCATTCATGTGGAGCCCATGTCGTTTGCCCAATTCATAATCATTAAAATCATGACCAGGAGTAATCTTGACAACACCAGTTCCAAATTCTGCATCTACATAATCATCTGCAACAATAGGAATCACTCTATCGCAAAGGGGAATCTGAGCATTTTTACCTACCAGATGAGCAAACCTCTTATCATCAGGATTGACTGCTAGAGCCATATCCCCAAAAAGCGTTTCAGGTCTTGTGGTAGCAATAGTTACAAATTCATCGGTTCCCTCTAGCTGATACTTTATTTCCCAAATTTTAATTGTTAAATCTTTATTGATGACCTCAAGGTCTGATAGGGAGGTTTCTAGTACAGGATCCCAATTTACCAAGCGCTTGCCTTGATAAATTAGACCTTCTTCAAATAATTGAATAAATGCGCTTAAAACAGCGTGCTGATATTCATCATCTAATGTGAACCTCTCAGTGCTCCAATCTAGACTTGATCCTAAGCGTCTAAGTTGTGAGGTAATTTTATTACCAGAATATTTCTTCCAATTCCAAACTTCTTTTTCAAAAGCCTCTCTACCAATATCATTCTTTGACTTACCTTCAGCATTTAATCTTCTTTCGACCACCATCTCAGTAGCAATGCCAGCATGATCTGTTCCCACTTGCCACAAAGTATTTTTACCTGACATTCGATAGTATCGAATCAAGCAATCCATGATGGCATTTTGAAATCCATGCCCCATATGAAGAGTTCCAGTTACATTTGGTGGAGGAATAGCTAGTGAATAAGATTCAGACCCATCATCTGGGGTAAACAGACCGGAATCTTCCCATTCTTGATAGAGTCTTTGCTCTATCTCAGATGGGTCATATGGCTTCTTATCCATTGCCTAGAAAGATTTGAAAAGGCTTATAAATTTCCATTTAAAATTAATTCAGCCAACAATGGAACTGGTCTGCCGGTACCACCTTTTTTAGCACCACCATTCCAGGCACTTGCTGCAATATCCATATGAGCCCATTTAAAATCTTTTGTAAAATTAGATAGAAATGAAGCAGCATGAATAGTTCCGGCCTCTCTTCCTCCACCAATATTTGCAAGATCTGCAAAGTTGGTTTTGGTGCAATGCGCATATTCTTCCCAAAGAGGCAGTTGCCAAGCTCTGTCACCAGATTTTTCTCCCGCTGCTAAAATTTTATCAGCAAGGGGTTGGTTATTAGCCATCACCCCAGTAGCAGGGCTACCGAGTGCAACAACCACAGCTCCAGTTAGAGTTGCCATATCAATAACATGACTAGGCTTAAATTTCTTTGAATAAGTTAATGCATCACACAGAACCAATCTACCCTCAGCATCCGTGTTTAGAATTTCGATGGTTTGACCTGACATGGAAGTAACAACATCTCCTGGTTTTGTAGCACGCGCAGATGGCATATTTTCTGCACAAACCAATAAGCCTACAACATTCACTTTAGCTTTTAGTCTAGCCAGCGTTTGCATGATCCCAAATACAGATGCAGCTCCACACATGTCCCATTTCATTTCATCCATAGCAGGACTTGGCTTAATTGAGATACCGCCAGTGTCAAATGTAATTCCTTTTCCTACTAACACAATGGGCTGCTTATCTTTTGCACCACCCTTATATTCGATAGTCATCATCCTAGACGGCTCATCACTTCCTTTGCCAACTGACAAATATGATCCCATTTTCAATCTTTCCATATCCCTCTCATTGAGACTAGAAATTTTTAAAGCTGGAAAATCTTTTTTAAGAGCTTTGGTTTTACGCTCAATAATTCTTGGCGTGCAATGATTTGCAGGTAAATCTCCTAGATGTTTTGTGGCATTCATTCCTTCGCCAACAGCATGACCTAGCTTAACTGCAGTTCTAACTGATCTTAATTTTGCTGGGGTTAGGCCAGCAAATAAAAGAGTTCCTTTTTTTACTGTGATCGGTTTTACAGTCTTATTCTTGGTTGCATTAAAAGTGTAAGCTGAAGACTCAAATGTCCTAGCTGCTACTTCAGCAGCCCAAACATCATCAAAATCTTTTGAAGTGGTTGAACTCATCAGATATGCAAAATCCTTTGCCTTCGATGATTTAACCAAGCCCATGATTTCCTCGTAATAACGAAGAACTAAAAAGCTGGCTGCTTTAGGATCTGGCTCTTTGATTAGTAAAATATTTTTAGCTGCGACTTTGGCTGGAGCAGGAAGAAAAATAGATTTTCTAGACCCACTATTTATTTCTTTGATTGACTCTTTAACCAATGATTGAGCGCTTGCTTGAAGACCTTTAAGTTCAGTGGCAGCTGCTGTTTTTTTATTAACGGCAATAATCAACAGATCTGTCTTGACCTTCAATAGATCTGCAGAATTTACATTGTTTGCCGTTAGACTTGATAAGACTTTGTAAGCCATAAACCATACTCCTGATAAAAATTACTGATAAGATATTTATTGTAATGCATCAAGATCCTTAAAGGCATGTATAAAAAGAATATTCTTGCAATTCATTTAAATTCTCAAATTTTCAGAGGGTTTACTGCAATCTTATTTATCCTCACTGCTTTAATTTTCTCATCAAGGCTTGTTGGGTATTTTGAGCAAGCTGCATCAGGCAGTTTGAATCCAGATATTATTTTTAATGTTATTTTTCTTAGATTGCCTGATTTTCTTGCCTTATTGATCCCTTTTGCATTTTTTTTGAGCCTTTTGCTAGTTATATCTGAGCTTTATAGATCCAATGGAATTTATGCTTATTTTTCTGCAGGAGTATCTCGGTTAGGGCTTATCAAGCAAATAACCCCATTTTTTTTCATCGCTTTAATTTCATGTGCGCTGATTAGTATTTATTTAGCCCCTTATGGCAAAGCTCTGTCTAAAAGCTTAATAGCCGAGCAATCCTACGAAGATAAACTATCAATGTTACAACCTGAGACATTGGTTAATCTTGATGAAGCTGGAAGTTATCTTCATTTTAAATCTTATGATGGCTCGCAAATGACTGGCGTAACATTTTTTGTTCAAGATGATCCATCCCTGTCAATGATTAAGGCTGAGATACTGGAAATATCAAATCAAGGTAATGATATGGTTTTAAATTTCCAAAATGGATCTATTTACCCAGACCTAAATAGCTCTAATAAAATAGATGCCTCATTTAAAGAGTTGATTCATTCTATTGGCGTTGGAGAGACGTCAAATAAACCATTCACTCTTTCAAAATTGCTAGATTATAAAAATCAATCCAATTTTATTCAGAATCAATGGAATACCAGCATTCCGATTATGCTTATTGCTTTGCTGGTACTTAGTTTTGTTTTTGGCAAAGAGAATCCCAGATCAGGAAGAGAGGGCAGCCTTGTTACGGGGGTATTAATTTATATTTTTTACCTAAGTGTCTTGGTTGCATATAGAGAGAGTTACACCGAAAACCTCAATCTCTTTTATTACTTTTTATGGCCTGTGCATCTGGTATTTCTATCTTTTGGATGCTTGCTTTTTTGGTTAGATGGAAGAGTTTCATTAAAGAGTTTTTTTTCTAACTCAAGAATAAAAACGATCTTAATCATTTTTTTAATATTTGTTCTTTTGGCCTGGCTAAGCTCATGATAAAGAGTATTTTTAATACCTATACCAAACATCTAATTATTAGAAGCTTTGCAATCTCAGCATTGGTATGGGTTGTAATGTTATTTCTTGATTTTGCAGTCACTCTAGTAATGGAGCTCGAAAATTTATCGGAGGATAAAAGATTTCCAACTATTTTTAATCTGGTGCTTTATGAGCAATTGCACAAAGGAATGCAATACCTTGAAAGCTCTATGTTGATAGGCACTTTAATTGCATTATCAATATTTAATCAGCAGGGCAATTTAGTTTTTTTACGCTCAGCAGGGTTTTCACCTTTAAAAATTGTTTTAGTATCAGGTTTGGGTCCCTTGATGTTCTCATTGGCATTAATGTTTTTTAACGAGACATTATTCATGGACTTGGCAAAAAAATCTAAAATTATCAATCAACCCGCCCAATCGGCAGAGGTATTTCAATGGGAGATAGCTGAAAAAAACCTCATCGGTTTGAGGCGATTAAATGAAAGTCAGGCTGAAGCAATTAGAGTTATAGAATTTAATGGCCAACAAAAAGTTGCCTCATTTACTAGTTTTAAGGAAGGTAAATTAGATGATGGTAAATTACAGATAGCAGATCCCCCCTCAAACAAAACATTTGATTTCCCAGCGTCCTTTTTGCTTTCAAACAATGCCCTAGAAAAATTCTCTTTACCTTCGTTGCTTGAATTAAAAAAGGCTTACCAACTCGATCAAGATCTACAAAAAATTAATTCATTGATATATTCAAGGTTGCTCTTGCCAATTTCTATTATTGCAATAATTTTTTTAGCAGGCAGTTTGATGTTCGATAATACCCGTTCAACAGGAGTCGGTCGACAAATAATCATAGGCATTTCACTAGGACTTATTTATGACTTAATCAAAGATTTAAGTATTGCATCATTCCTGACTTATCAATGGCCAATGTTAATGGCACATCTTTTACCGATAATAATTTTAATTGCAATTGGGACTTATAAATTTCAGAAAATCTAGCTAAATTTTTTCAAGTCTAGTTTTAGAAAGAATATCATTCACAGCCAGTTTTTTTGAATCTACATAAATAAGGAATAAAGGCATACCAAGAAGCGCCAACATTCCACAATTTACTGTATATCTTAAAAAAGTTTGCTTGAGAGTGATTCGATCATTATTAGGATCTGCATTAACAATTTTAAATTTCCATACCTGCATTCCAAGAGTTTGACCGTTCTTTATCCAAAAGAATGTAAAAAACATCCACCCACTTATAAAAACTAACAAACCCCCGATTAATGGATGCAAGATTTCACCTCCATTCAACCAAAGCGCTAAAGAGCCAACTAAAAACCAGACTCCGAGCAACAAAAAGAAGTCATAGACTGATGCCACGATTCTCTTAAACGGTCCAACGTAAGGTGTTTTTTCCATTAGTTTGATATAGTATTCTCCTAAATCATAACTCAAATAATATGAATACAAGTAATACTTTTTTTGGGCATCCAATTGGATTAAGAACGTTATTTTTAACTGAAATGTGGGAGCGCATGTCCTACTATGGAATGCGAGCTTTATTGGTTCTATATATGACAGGAGCTGTTACTGGTTTTAATCCTGGTCTAGGTTGGTCACAAGTCGAGTCTCAAGCAATTTACGGTATTTACTCTGGAATGGTTTATTTTATGGTTGTTCCAGGAGGATGGATTGCAGACAATATTTTAGGGCACCAAAAAGCTGTATTAATAGGTGCTCTCATTATTGCTTTGGGCCATTTTACACTTGCTATTCCTATTGAGCAGACATTTTTCTTGGGTTTAATTTTTGTTGTATTGGGTACCGGTCTTCTTAAAGGGAACATTTCAACCATCGTTGGTCAGCTTTATGAAGGTCAAGATGATAAGAGAGACTCTGGCTACACCATTTTTTATATGTCTATCAATATAGGCTCAACACTTGGATTTTTAATTTGTTCATATTTGGGTGAAAAAATTGGATGGCATTGGGGGTTTGGTGCTGCCGGGATAGGGATGGCTTTTGGTGTAATTCAATATATTAAACATAGACATTTATTGGGAGACGCTGGCATGCATCCTAATGAAATGCCAGATGATAAGCGTAAGAAGCTGACTACCTATTTGAAAGTATCTCTTGTGGGAATGTTTATGGTAATAGGTGCTGGACTCTTTGGTTTTTTTACTATTGATCCAAGATTCTTTGCTGAACAATTTGCATATTTTCTTACAATTATTGCTGGTTTATATTTTGTATATCTTTTTCTTTTTGCCGGATTAAATGCTGCTGAAAGAAAAAATTTAATTTTATTATTTTTACTTTTTGTAGGAGCCGCTGCTTTTTGGTCTGGCTTTGATCAATCAGCTGGCTCATTAAATATTTTTGCAAGGGACTATACGGATTTATCAATTGTAGGATATGAAATTCCTGTTGGTTGGTTGCAGTTTGCAAACCCAGTAATTGTTGTTTTATTTGCTCCAATCTTTGCTGGAATTTGGGCACAGCTAGCTAGAAAAAATTTAGATCCATCATTGCCAATAAAATTTGCAATCGGGCTTTTATTTATGGCATTGAGCTTTCTCATAATGATTGTTGCTGTAAACATAGCTCTTGAGTCATCTCCCGTAGGCATGCAATGGTTACTTTTAACATACCTGTTTCAAACATGGGGTGAATTAGCCCTATCACCAATTGGTTTGTCGGCTTTCTCTCGATACGGTCCTAAGCGTTACATGGGTCAGATGTTTGGCTTATGGTTCCTGGCCAGTGCAATTGGTGGCGTCCTTGCAGGGTTGCTTGGAGGAGAGGCTTTAGATGGAGGACTGGAGACCATATCACCAGTCTTTGAATTTATGATTCAGTATTATTTGGTTATTGCTGTTGCATTAATTGCGCTTTCTTTTGTTATAAAAACAGCAAAAGATTAAACGCTTTTAGCTGGCATGATCATTTGTCTCAACTAGAATTTGTTGATAAATTTCTTGCAATAATATCAAGTCTGCTAGAGAGATTTTCTCATCTATCTTATGAATAGTTTGATTTCTTGGCCCGAGCTCAATAACCTCTGAGCCGGATGGCGAGACCCATCTTCCATCGGAAGTTCCTCCGCCATTATCAACGATCGCTTCCTTGCCATTAATCTTTTTTAAAGCTGTTTGAATGATAGAGAGGAGCTCTGTTTTTTTTGTTAAATAAGGCTGAGCATTTAGAGTCCAATCTATTTCAAATGAACATTTTGATTTTTCTAGAACTTGAACAAATCTTTCTTTGAGTGATTCTTGGCTCGATTCTGGAGAAAACCTAAAATTAAAGAGCATGTTCAAATGTCCTGGAACAACATTTGTAGCTCCAGTCCCAGAATCAATATTTGAAATTTGAAATGATGTTGGGTCGAAATGTTCATTGCCTTCATCCCAGATCATTTGATTCAGTTCATTGATAATAGGTCCCACCTCCAAAATAGGACTTAAAACCTTATGAGGATATGCAACATGACCCTGTTTGCCAATTAACTTAAGCTTTCCGCTTAATGATCCTCTGCGGCCAACTCTTAAAACATCTCCAACTTTATCAGATGAGCTTGCTTCTCCGACTAAACAGTAATCAATAAATTGATTTTGATCCGTCAATGCATCCATCAAAGTATTAATTTTTCCATCATCTGGTTCGCCTTCTTCATTGCTGGTTAACATAACCCAGATTTGAAAATTCGGGCTTGGATAATCGGCTAAAAAATTCTTTACTGATTCTATGAAGACTGCAACACTACCTTTCATATCGGCTGCTCCTCTTCCTATTAACTCTCCCTCTACAATATTTGCCTCGAAGGGGGGTGATGTCCATTCATCTTCTGGGCCAGAGGGAACAACATCAGTATGCCCAAGATAGCAAAATACCTTTCCTGAATCGCCGTACTTGGCTAATAGCGTTTCACAATTCAGCTCAGGAATTTTCTCTATTTGAAAACCCAAGGGAATTAACTCAGCCTCTATAAGATCGAAGCAACCCCCGTCTTCAGGAGAAATTGACTTTATTTTAATGAGTGATTGAGCTAATTCTAGTGCTGACATAAGTTATTAGTTTTTATGAAGTTCTTCATTCAATTCAACAGATTTAGGATTAATTTTTGCTTCAATGGCACCAGTCTGAGAGTTCCTGATAAATAACAAATTATTGCATCCAGCAAGTTCTGAAGCTTTGATAACTGACTCAGGTTCATTATTAGAATTATACTTCGTAATTTTTGATCCCCCAGTAATATAAAGGCCTGCTTCGATAATGCAGTTATCACCAAGCGGAATGCCAAGACCAGAGTTTGCTCCTAGAAGGCAATTCTCACCAATGGATATTTTTATATCATTGCCTCCCGATAGTGTTCCCATTGTACTGCAGCCACCTCCCAAGTCTGAGTTTTTACCGATTACAACGCCAGCAGATATTCTTCCTTCTATCATTGCTGGCCCAAGCGTTCCTGCATTAAAATTTACAAAACCCTCATGCATTACTGTTGTGCCCTCACTGAGGTAAGCACCCAGTCTTACTCTGCTCGCATCTCCAATACGCACACCTGGAGGAATAATATAGTTAGTTAAACAAGGAAACTTGTCGACTGATTTGATTTCAAGTGGCCGATTATTTTTCTGCGCAGACAGAATTCTTTTATCTATGTCACCAAGCTCGATTGGCCCTTGGTTTGTCCAGGCAACATTCAGAAGAGAATCGAATAAGTTTTCAAGATTCAATGCATTGGGTGCAAAGTGCTTATAAGATATTAGATGTAATTTTAAATATGCTTCCTCGATAGTTTGAATGGGTTGGTTTTCTAAAATCCTGCATAAAACTATGATTTTATTTTCATTAAGATTGCTAATTGCACTATTTAAACTCTCATCCTGAAGATCAAGAGACGCAGTATCTTTTATTTCAGCTACATTTTCACTCATCAAGGAATCCCAAATCTCATAATATTGACTGAATTCATCTTCAATATTTTTAAAGCTTATGCATGGAAAAAAGGTATCCAATGTATTACCTGAGGAACCTTTAGTTGCAATGCCAAGGCCAATTAATGGGAAATTTTTCATATAGTTATTATAGGCAGTCTTGATCTTTATTGAAGTGCCTACAGGCTCTTTAGTTTCTTTTGTAGCTGATTAGTTTTATTTTGAGAAATGCATGATTTTGTTTTTTCATCAATTACTGTGAAATTATCTTCTACTTTTTCACCAAGAGTAGTAATTCTAGCGGAGTCAATGCTAATTCCATGATCAAGAAATATATTGGCAATTTTAGAGAGCAAATAGGGTTGATCTAAAGTTTCTAGAGTAACCAGACTTGCATTTTTCTTGTTGGTTGGGGATACATACACTCTGGTGGGGTATTCGAAAACTTTTTTGTATTTTGTTTTTAATTTAGTGATTCCTTTGAAATTTTCAGAAGAGATTGCGAGCATAATTTTTTGTTCAATATTTTGAATATCCCTTTGAATCAAATTACCCCCAAGAATTTTATGTCTACAGATAAAAGTATTCATGGCATATTTCCCATCACGGGTTGTATGAATGTCTGAATCAATAGTCTCTAAAGAAAGTTGCTCAAACCCATTAACAGTTTTCAAAAATAAGCCCGCTTGATTAGGGGTGAAGATAAAAATCTCAATTAGGTTTTTTCTACTTTGTACAAAAACAGATGTTTCTCCATTCGAAGCAGCAACAGCTCTCGCTTGGTTTGAAAGTTGCTTTAGTTGGTATTTTGAAAAATAAGCATCTGGCAATTGATCCCATACCTGATTTAAAAATGCATGTCCTTTTTTGATTACATTAGCTGATGCAAACTTTCTTTCATAGACAATTGATTTGTTAGATTCGGCTTCCCCAAGATTTAGTTTTTTTCTAGAGGACATAAAGAGCTGTTTTAACAAATCATGCTTCCATGAGTTCCACAAAGTTGGATTAGTGCCTCTTATATCATTGATGGTAAGCATATAAATATAATTAAGCTTTTCTATGGTATTAACATTTTTAGTAAAGTTCGTAATAGTCTCAGGATCATGGACATCGGTTTTTTGCGATATCGATGACATGATTAAATGATTTTTAACAAGCCAAGATAATAGCTCGGTATCATGAAGAGAAAAATTTAACCTTTTACAAAATTTCTCAACTATCTTTTCTCCTATTTCAGAATGATCCCCACCTTTACCTTTACCAAGATCATGAAAAATTCCTGCGAGATACAAAAGCTCAATTTTAGGCAATTTGTTAACTAATTCATGTTCGATTTTTAAAGATGGATCAACTTTTCCAATTTGCATTTGTCTCATGTTTCTTACAACTTTAAAAGTATGCTCATCAACGGTATAAACGTGAAACATGTCAAATTGCATTTGACCTTCAATCAGCCCAAACTCTGGAATTAGCAATCTCATTAAACCCAGCTGCTTCAGTTTTTTAAGGATGGTTGAAAGATTGGTAGATGATCTTAGGATTTGAAGGAATTGAGTTCCGGCCTCAGGTAACAAAAAATATTTAGGATCAATTTTAGGCAATGATTCCTGAATTTTTTTAACAGTTTTAAAATCTAACCCATTGATTCTTTTCAGTTTTCCAACCTGGATCAAGCTATCTAAAATTAATTCAGGATTTTTTACAAGATTAACATTCTCAGCAATACCAATCCGGTCTTTAAAGATGTAATAGTTTTTTGTATAAGGTCTCTTCAGTATGTTTAATTGATCGTCATATGCTTGAAAAACAAACTCATTAAAATCTGATAGGGTGGATGCGTGTAGAAAAAAAGCTCTCATGAATTTTTCAACAGCAGATGATTTTTTCGAGGCCTTCAGTTTAGATTTTTTTGAAAGCAATAATTGGTTCTCAAAGCTTATACGATTCGTACCACTTTCAAGGTTAATAAAATATCTTAGAGCCTGCATATGGGCATAGGATTGATAAATGCTTGATACTTCTTTTTTTGAAAAAAGTTTTGCGGTTGTGCAATCTTGTAATTTTTTTAATTTAAAACAATGCTCTAAAATCCACAAAGCAGTTTGAAAATCTCGCAAGCAACCTGGTGATTCCTTGAGATCTGGCTCAAGACTAAATTCGGTAGAGTCAAAAGATTGAAACCTATTGTATTGTTCAAGCCGTTTAGCTTTAAAAAATTTAGTTTTATTCCATTTTTTTGATATTTTCTTTAAATCGTTGCTTAAGCCAGCAACTTTATTTTTTTCGCAGAAAATAATTCTATAAGAAAGATATGAGGTAAATTCCTTTAGATCAGATTTAGTTATTTTTTCAATATCTTTAACCGTTCGAACTGAATGCCCAACTTTTACCTTCAGGGTCCAGAGCCATCCAATAAAATCTTTAATGTCTTCAATCTTTTTTGTCTTTGAATTAAATTGAATAATTGAGAGATCAATGTCGGAAGAGGGAAAGAGCTCCTTTCTTCCATAGCCTCCAAGTGCAACCAATGCAAAATCTGTTTCAAGCTCTCTTCTTATGAACTCCTTTTCAATAATGGCATCAAATTTATTTGATCGTTTTGTAAGAAAGGACTGAATCAGTTCAGGTTTTTGGAATACGCTGTGAAAACTTTTTTTAAAGTCAAGATTGATACTTTCTAATGAGCTGCTCAAAAGGATTCTTCACTGCGCTTTGTTAAAACCTCCACGCCAGATTCAGTAACTGCAAGGGTATGCTCCCATTGAGCTGAATTTCTGCCATCCTTTGTTTCTACAGTCCATCCATCACTTAAGAGTTTAGTATATTTTGATCCTTGATTGATCATAGGCTCAATTGTAAAACACATACCTTCT
>Ga0208970_1000495_pt1 | contig 12818 bp, 13 predicted proteins | sample AOAMet2_C49A8_35_2_FD_188078 | JGI IMG/M metagenome (GOLD analysis project Ga0208970, IMG submission 188078) | Ammonia-oxidizing marine microbial communities from Monterey Bay, California, USA - C0912_C49A8_35 (SPAdes) | ecosystem: Environmental > Aquatic > Marine > Intertidal zone | place...
GTAAGTAGAGGGTTGTCATTAATTAAAAATAAAACTCTAGATCCTGCCATCGGATTCCATCCACTTCCACCTCTAATATGTACTTGTTTATCGTTTAATGTTAATCCTGATATCTGATTTACAATTACAGAAACATCAGTATTAGCTTTTTCTAGAAAGAAGTTTTCATTAATAACGTCAAGAGACAACACTTGAGAGATGTTGTTGTCCTCCTTTTTAGAATCTATTTCTATGTCTGACAACATGTTAGTATTTTCTAATAAAATTACGTTCAGTGTCTTTTTTTCTCCTTTAGATAATTTAATACTAATGTCTTGTTTTGAAAAACTGACATGTTGAAAGCTAATTATATGATTTCCTTTGGAGAGATTTAAAATATAATTTCCTTGATTATCTGTTGAGTATCCAATTCCATTTTTTGTTGAAATATTTACATCTTCTATTGGAATATTGTTAATGTTCGTTACTTTTCCAATTATACTCTGAGAAAATATATTTGAGTTGAATAGTAAGATACAGTATATCAAAGCAATTTTCTTCATGATATAACTTTAGTTTGAAGAAGTGATTCTTATTTTTTCAGAAAATGAATTAGTGTCGTTCTTTAGTGTAATAATATATATACCATTTTCAATATATTTAGCAATATTATGAGTGTTTTCCCCAGAATTAACTAATAAATCAGAAGTGTAAATGTTTCTTCCTAACATATCGGTAATTATAAAATTGTATATATCAGAATTACTAGAGTAGACATCAAAGTATAGATTATTGTTTTGATTTATAATGTTTGAAATTTCTAGATTATTATTCTGTTCAACAATTGAGGTTGCTTCTACTATTGTTATAGTATATCTATGAATCGTATCATATGTGCCAGTTACAGAGAAATAATCTAATTCTACTGGAACGGTTAATGGGACACCTCCAACAGTTATAGTAACTACACCATGTGTATATAGATTTGTAACAATATCTGTAGAATATGTTCCAATAGTTGTAGGAATTCCAGAAATATTAGCACATCCTACTTGGTCACCTGGATAACTGCAACCTGGAGAGCTACACTCAACTATAAGGCCAGGAGGAATATCGTACACATCTATTGTTACTACACTATCTACAAGCCAATCTCCAATATAAATTGTGCTTCCCAAGGTGTCTACTGTTACAATAGAGCTGTCTCCTAAAGCAGCGTCTAATAATGTAGCAGGAGTTTTCATATCCCATGATTGAGAATAGCTAACACCTACCATTCCGTCTGGGAATCCGCTAGATGGCCAAACATTTGGTATCGAATCTTGATAAATAGTGTCTGGAACGCATTGTGATGTAGAATTAAAAGAGAAACATCCTACAAGTAAAATTATAAAATTTTTTTTTAGCATTTTATTAATTTAATTACAAACTTACAAAATTTATATTTGCAACTGCATGCATAATAAATAAAGTCTTTAGTGTTTTTTGGTTTAGGAATTTAATATTTATCTTCATTCTCAGAATTTTTCGAAAGAGAAATTGATACTCAAAAGAAAAGGTTATTTAAAAGTTATTAAATTAGAGGACCTAACCGTTATCTCCGAAAAATAATAGACTTTTTCACTAATTTTCTAAAAAGTAAATAATTATCTATTTATCAGATAATAAATTGTATTTTTGCCGACCATTTTAACAAACATTTAACATGAAAATTACAAAAACTAATATTAACGATTTACAAGCTTCATTAAAAGTAGTAGTAACTCCTGAAGATTATCAAGAAAAAGTAGATAAAATACTTACTGATTACAGAAAAACTGCAGAGATCCCTGGTTTCAGGAAGGGAAAAATTCCAAAAGGAATGATAAAGAAACAATACGGTACAGCTGTTTTAGTAGATGAAGTAAATAAATTATTACAAGAAGAACTATATAAATATATTACAGAAGAAAAAGTGAAAGTTTTAGGATCTCCTATGCCAAATAACTCACAAGAGGTAGATTGGGAAAATGATACAACTTTTAATTTTGATTTTGAAATAGGTTTAGCTCCTGAACTAGATGTAAAAATCACAAAGAAGGATAAAGTAAATTACTATAAAATTCAAGCTGATAAAAAGATTGTAGATCAATACTCAAATGATATTGCAAAAAGGTTTGGTAAAATGAGTAATCCTGAAGTTTCAAAAGATGGTGATTTAGTTTTTTGTGAAATTGTACAATTAGATGTTGATGGAAATGTAATGAATAATGGTGTTAGAAATGAAGCTACTGTTTCTATGGATTTTATTGCAGATAAAAAGATTAAAAAACAGTTTGTTGGAGTAAAATCTGGAGATTCATTTAAAGTAAATGTAATGAAGGCTTTTACAAACCATGCAGATTTAAGTGCAATGTTAAATATAACTCATGAACAGTTACATGATTTAACTTCTGAAGAATTTCAATTTACAGTTAAAACAATTTCTAATTTAATTCCTGCAGAACTGAATGAAGAATTGTTTGAGAAGGTTTACGGAAAAGACTCTGTAAAAACTGAAAAAGAATTTAAATCCAGAATTAAAGAAGAAGCAGAAAAATCATATATTACTGAGTCGGACAGAATGCTTAAAAATGATGTAGTTTCTTACTTAATTGATAAAATTAAGTTTGATATGCCAGATGAATTTCTTAAAAAATGGTTAGTACAAACTTCTGAGCAAGCAGTAACTTTAGAGCAAATTGAAAGTGAGTATGACATGTATCAGAAATCTTTAAGATGGCAACTAATAGAAAATAATATTTTAGAAAAATTTGATGTAAAAGTTGAAGCTTCTGAAGTTGAGAATCAGACAGCATCTTTAATAGCAATGCAAATGCAACAGTACGGACAGCCAGTTCCGGAGCAAGATAAAATGAATGAAATTGTCGCTTCTATTTTGATGAAAGAAGATGAAAAGAAGAAAGTTTACGATCAGTTATATGACCAAAAAACATTAGAAATTTATAAAGAAAATTTCAAACTTACAGAAAAGGCTATTTCTTATGATGATTTTGTTAAATTAGCATCAGAAAAATAAAATTATTATGGATTATTCAAAAGAGTTTAGAAAATACGCAACAAATCATATGGGGATTAGTAGTCTTCATCTAGATGAGTTTACATCAATGCACGGAAATTATATTTCTCCAACAATTATTGAAGAAAGACAAATGAATGTCGCTTCAATGGATGTTTTTTCAAGGTTAATGATGGACAGAATCATCTTTTTAGGTGTTCCTATTAATGATTATGTTGCAAATATCATTCAGGCTCAGCTCTTATTTTTAGAATCTGCAGACGCAGAAAGAGAAATAAGAATCTATTTGAATACTCCGGGTGGAGGTGTTTATGCCGGTTTAGGTATTTACGATACAATGCAATATATTAATCCAGATGTTTCTACAATTTGTACGGGTATGGCCGCATCAATGGGATCTGTTTTGCTTTGTGCGGGTGCTACAGGAAAAAGAACTGCATTAAAACATTCAAGAGTTATGATTCATCAACCACTTGGTGGTGCAAATGGACAAGCTTCTGATATCGAAATTACTGCAAGAGAAATTCAGAAATTGAAAAAAGAACTTTATGAAATCATTTCTAATCATTCAGGTACAGATTTTGATAAAGTTTGGGAAGATGGAGATAGAGATTATTGGATGACATCTCAGGAAGCAAAAGAGTATGGTATGATTGATGAAGTTTTAGTAAGGAATAAATAATGGGATCAAAAGAGCTTGTAAAATGTTCCTTTTGCGGAAAGAATAAACAAGATACAGATGTATTAATTGCAGGGATTTCTGCACATATCTGTGATAGATGTATTGAACAAGCTTATAATATTCTTGAAATAGATTCTGATGAAGAAGCTTTTCTTGATCAATCTGCAAGATTATTAAAACCTCAAGAAATAAAATTTCATTTGGATGAATATGTTATTGGACAAGAACAAGCTAAAAAAGTTTTATCAGTAGCGGTTTATAACCATTATAAAAGGATTTTACAACCTGAAATTTCTGAAGATGAAATTGAAATTGAAAAGTCAAATATCATTTTAGTAGGAGAGACAGGAACAGGAAAAACATTATTAGCTAAATCAATAGCTAAATTATTGCAAGTACCTTTTTGTATTGCAGATGCAACTGTATTGACAGAAGCGGGTTATGTAGGTGAAGATGTTGAAAGCATTCTTACAAGATTATTACAAGCTGCAGATTATAATGTAGAACAAGCACAAAGAGGAATTGTGTTTATTGATGAAGTAGATAAAATTGCTCGTAAAAGTGATAATCCTTCAATTACACGTGATGTAAGTGGTGAGGGAGTTCAGCAAGCAATGTTAAAATTACTAGAAGGAACTATAGTAAACGTACCTCCTCAGGGAGGAAGAAAACATCCGGACCAGAAAATGATTCCGGTCGATACTAAGAATATCTTATTTATTAGTGGAGGTGCTTTTGACGGTCTACAAAAACATATTGCAAAAAGATTAAATACTCAAGCAATTGGATATTCTTCTCAAACAAAAGAACAAGTAGACAAGGAAAATTTATTACAATATATTTTACCACAAGATTTAAAAAGTTTTGGTCTTATTCCGGAATTAATTGGAAGAATGCCAGTTCTTTCTTATCTGAACCCTTTAGATGCTGATGCACTTAGAATGATATTAACTGAGCCAAAAAACTCGATAATTAAACAATACACAAAATTGTTTGAAATGGATGATGTAAGATTTTCTGTGGAGAAAAAATCTTTAGACTTTATTGTAGAGAAAGCTATTCAGTATAAACTAGGAGCTAGAGGTTTAAGATCAATTTGTGAAGAAATAATGTTAGATGCAATGTTTGATTTGCCATCAGAAAAAGAGAAGAAGGAATTTAAACTTACTCTTTCTTATGCAAAGAATAAATTAGATAAATCTTCGTTAATTAAGTTAAAAGCAGCTTAATTTACTACAATAAAGTATTCATTTCCATTTAGTGTTACAGAAAAATTACAATCGCAACTACCTTTATCTCCATAATTTATAGTTCTATTACTAAATCCTTCAGGGATTAGTTCTACTTGACCACTTGTAATTATGCAAGTATTTTTTGAGAAGCAAGATAAGTTTACATATAAATCCTCAGTAATATCTATCTCAAAATTTTGTCCACTACTGCTATTTCCGCTAGCGGCTCCTGTAATAATATATTTGTCATCAAAAGGATTATCAAAAGTACTAAAGCCTTCAATCCACTCTCTATTCCTAATAGACCCCCAATGTATAGTTCCATTACCACTTATACTTGCATCAATAATTTCAATGGTGTAATTTACATTTCCGTTTGAGTTTCTTCCGTTATTTGTAACTATTCTTGTTCCTTGTATACAATTATCATTAATATAATAATGATCAAAAGTAGTAGTTATAACAGACAAAGAATCTCTATATTTTCCTGTATAAGTAATTATTATTTTTCCTCTTCTCTCTCTACCATAGCTTAAACAATCATCTGGTGTTCCGTCTCCAAAATCAACAATAATTGTATCCATATCAGAAGTATCTGCATTCATCAATGTATAAGAAGGACAAGTTTTACTTTCCCCATTATCATAAAAAGCATCTTCAACAATTCTACCAACATCATTAAATAAGTTTTCTGCAAAAATATAATCCTGAGAAGTAACCGTTCCTGTTTCAATGATTTTATCTTCTTGGCAAGAAATTAAAATAAAGAAAGATAATAAAATTGTCCTTAAAAATAATTTATGTGTTTTCATGTTGAATATTTTATTTGGCAAAGATACACTTTTGTATCATATGTGTTTTACAATGTGCTTTGAGCTGCCAGACTTCTCATTAAAATATTTCTCAGTTAATGGTTTTACATTAATTTCTCTGAAATATTTTATTTCTTTTATCAAGCTCTCACTAGAGTTTACCTCTTTAGCAATGCCTATAGAAATTAAATCTGTTGCTTCAATAAAGTTATGATGATTTGGACCAAAAAGAATAGGAATATTATACACAGCTGCTTCCAAACAATTATGTATTCCTTTTCCGAAACCACCACCAATATATGCTATGTCTGCAAATCTGTAAATTTTGGATAAAACACCAATTTTGTCAATAATTAATATTTTTTTATCTGTTACATTTACATCATTAATTTCAGATAGTAAAACAGAATTTTTCAATTTCTTCAGTTTATCAATCTGATTCAATTCATGTGGAGCAATAATAATTTTGTAGTTTATCCCCTCAGGAATATCTTTGAGTAAATTTATATCTTTTCCCCATGCAGATCCAGCTATTAGTACTTGTTGTTTATTGCAGAATTTTTCTATTATTTTACTTTCAAAGGTCTCTTCAGAATTTGAAATTACTGTATCAAACCTACTATCTCCGCAAACTGTAACATCATTAATATTTATTGATTTTAGTAAATCTGAAGTATTTGTATCTTGCACAAAAAAGTGATCTACTTTTTGTAATTGTTTTGCAAACCATCTCCCATAAATTTTAAAAAAATATTGTTCCTTTCTTAACACAACAGATATAAAGTATATCGGAATCTTTTGTTTGTAAAGAGTTTGAATGTAGTTAAACCAAAACTCATATTTAATAAATATTACTTTAATAGGATTTACATTTTCATACATGAAAACAGCATTTCTTTTTGTATCGTGTGGCAGATAAAATACCCAATCTGCAATCTCATTATTTTTTACAATATTATATCCAGAAGGAGAATAAAATGTAAGAAGAATTTTATGTGTAGGATTTTTATTTCTGTATAACTTTATTACAGATTTTCCTTGTTCAAACTCTCCTAATGATGATGCATGAAACCAAACAATGTTTTCATGATTTTTGGTTGCATTATATATTCTAGTTTTTAAATCTTTTTGATCTGTAACTATTTGTTTTGTCTTTTCATCAAAAACAGATAAAATACCAATTCCGAATTTGTAAACAATAATAAATATGTTATATAAAAAACTCATTAAAAATAATGGAATTTCTCTTCATTATTTCTGTGGATAGGGATAATAACACCAAATTTGACACCTATTAATTGATCAAATTTTAAATCATTATCATATTCTTCCATTGTAGCAAAATTATACGCTCTTCTGTTTTTTGTAAAAGCATTTATAAATTCGGCGCCGACATAATATTGTATATTGTTGTGATTTGAGAAATGTTTATATCTTACACAAATTTTTGAGCTTATACCATTTGTAAACTTGTCATACCCTTTTATGTATTCATCTTCAATTTGAGGGAGGTCTGTCCTGTTACTCTCCAACCTGATTTTATGTTGTAAATAACCTAACCCTCCATAAACATAAACACCACTTAGGTTATTTTCCTCAAAAAGAAATGACCTTCCAAAGAGGAAATGTGAGTTCCAACCCCTTTCATACAAAAGAATTGCATCTAATTCACCACTTAAATTTATTAACCAACCTTCTTCCGTAGCGATATTTCGTAAAAGGCTATCATTTTTCACATTGTTTCCAAACATGAAATTTGCATCTAATCCGATTAATAAATTATTATTATTCGTCAAATAATTGAATCCTAATGATGAGTTATGACCAAAATCAATTGCCATTTCATTAATTGGTAGCTGATAAGTGTAATCAAAAGTTATTATTTTGCTATTTATATTTTTCTCTTGTGCTATTGTATTTAAGCTCAGAAACAGGAAAATATATAAAAGAAATCTCCTCATAATTTAATTTTTTGCTAATTTACATTTTCTTTAAGTTTTTCTAACGAATTAATTAACTGATAATTATTTATATTTGCAAGAAATAAAAGCTCAAAAATGAAAAAAACGATATTAATAACAGGTGGAGCGGGATTTATTGGTTCTCATGTAGTAAGACTTTTTGTAAATAAATATTCTGAATATAAAATTGTAAATTTGGATAAGCTTACATATGCAGGAAACTTGGAAAATCTTTCTGATATAGAAAGTTCAGACAACTATATTTTTGAAAAGGGAGATATTGTAGAGAAGGATTTTATCAATAATTTATTTGATAAATATGATTTTGATGGAGTAATTCATTTAGCAGCTGAAAGCCATGTAGACAGGTCAATTACTAATCCTATGGAATTTATAATGACTAATGTTGTTGGCACGGTAAACCTTCTAAATGCAGCAAAAAACCATTGGAAAGGAAATGAGGAAGGTAAGTTGTTTTATCATGTTTCTACAGATGAAGTCTATGGCAGTTTAGGAGATACAGGATTGTTTTTAGAAACTACTTCTTATGACCCTCAATCCCCATATTCTTCTTCAAAAGCAAGTTCCGATCATTTTGTAAGAGCTTATGGAAATACATACGGAATCCCTTTTGTGATTTCTAATTGTTCAAATAACTACGGACCAAACCAATTTCCGGAAAAACTACTTCCTCTTTTTATAAATAATATTAAAAATTCAAAATCACTTCCTGTTTATGGAGATGGACTTTTTACAAGAGACTGGCTATATGTTGTAGATCATGCAAGGGCAATTGATGTGATTTATCATAAAGGTAAAAATGCAGAAACTTATAATATTGGAGGATTTAACGAATGGACAAATATCGATTTGATAAAGGTAATGTGTAAGCAAATGGATGAGTTTTTAGGAAATCCTGAGGGAACTGCTGAAAAATTAATTACCTATGTTACGGATAGGCCAGGACATGATAAGAGATATGCAATTGACGCTACAAAACTTAAAAATGAACTTGGATGGAAACCTTCACTTCAATTTGAAGAAGGTTTAAGTAAAACAATAAAATGGTATTTAGATAATGATAAATGGCTGGATAATATCACTTCTGGGGATTACCAAAAATATTACAAAGAACAATACGGTTAATGATAAAATGGTTTTCTAAAAAAGATGTACACCTAGATCCGAAAGATTTTTCTGTTCTTAAAACAGATATGCATTCCCATTTAATTCCATCAATAGATGATGGTTCTCAGTGTTTAGATGAATCTTTAGATTTGATACTTGCTTTAAATGATTTAGGGTTTTCTAAAATCATCACTACTCCTCATACAATGAGTGATTTTTATAAAAACACTCCTGAAATCATTAATAATGGAAAGGAAGAAGTTAAGAAAGCATTAAAGAAATTAAATAGTAATGTTGAGTTTGAGGCATCTTCTGAATATTATGTTGATTATGATTTTCAGCAAAAAATAAATAGTGGTGAATTCTTAACTTTTGGTTCAAAATATATCCTTATTGAATTTCCTTTTATTGATAATCCTAAAAATATTGATGAAATAATTTTTCAGTTACAACTTTCTGGATATAATGTAGTGTTAGCTCACCCTGAAAGATATATGTATTTTGACTTGAAGGATTATAAAAACTTTACAGATAAAGGAGTTTTTCTTCAGTTAAATTTATTGTCAATTACCGGGTATTATTCTCCTGAAGTAAAAGAGAAAGCAAAACAACTTATTGAAAATGATTTAGTGTCTTTTGTTGGTACTGATTGTCATAATATCCGACATGCTCAAAAACTAAAAGAGTGTTTTACTAACTCTCTTTGGCATCAACTTTCCAAATCAGAAAAATTACTGAATAACACTTTATAAACTAGCGCTTGAAGTTTCTAGTTTTCTGTCTACTTTTTTAAATAATCCTTGTAAAACTTTTCCAGGCCCTACTTCAGTTACAGATGTTAATCCATCAGAAATCATTTGCTGCATTGTTTGTGTCCACTTTACTGATGCAGTAAGTTGTTTCTTTAGATTTTCTTTTATTTCTTCAGGATTTGTAATTGCAGTTGCTGTTACATTTTGATAAATAGGACATATGCCTGCAGAAAATCTTGTAGAGTCAATTGCGTTTTCAAGTTCTGCTCTGGCTGGCTCCATAAGTGGAGAGTGAAATGCACCACCAACAGGAAGTTTTATTGCTCTCCTTGCTCCTACTTCTGTTAATTTTTCGCAAGCAATATCTATTCCTTTATTGCTACCTGAAACAACTAATTGACCTGGGCAGTTGTAATTAGCAGGAACAACTACTTCTTCAATTTCAGAACAGATTTGCTCAACTACTTCATTTTCTAATCCTAAAACCGCAGCCATAGTTGAAGGATTTTGTTCACAGGCTTTTTGCATTGCTAATGATCTTTTAGATACTAGTTTTAACCCATCTTCAAAAGATAGATATCCGGAAGAAACTAAAGCTGAAAATTCTCCTAAAGAGTGTCCAGCAGCCATTTCTGGATTAAATGACTCTCCTAAAACTTTTGCTAGAATTACAGAATGTAAAAAGATAGCTGGTTGAGTTACTTTAGTTTGTTTAAGCTCTTCTGCATCTTCACCAAACATAATATCAGTAATTGAAAATCCTAAAATTTCGTTTGCTTCTTCAAACATTTGTTTTGCATCTGAAGATGATTCATAAAGGTCTTTTCCCATTCCAGGGAATTGAGCTCCTTGCCCAGGAAATACATATGCTTTCATTGTTTTATTTAATTAAATTCATAAATTCTGCTCTAGTTTTCTCATCTGACATAAAAATGCCTGAAAAAGCAGAAGTTGTAGTTGAAGAGTGTTGTTTTTGTACTCCTCTCATTTGCATGCAAAGATGTTGCGCTTCAATTACAATAGCTACACCTCTTGGGTTAAGTGTTTCTTGCAAACAGTCTTTTATCTCATTAGTTAACCTTTCCTGTACTTGTAGTCTTCTTGCAAAAACATCAACAATCCTAGGTATTTTGCTAAGTCCAACAATATGTCCGTTTGGGATGTAAGCAATATGTGCTTTTCCGAAAAATGGTAACATATGGTGTTCGCATAAGGAGTAAAGTTCAATATCTTTCACTAAAACCATTTGACTGTGATTTTCAGAAAACATTGCTGATTTCAGGATTTCAGATGGATTTTTATCGTATCCATTTGTTAAGAATTCCATTGACTTAGATACTCTTTCAGGAGTTTTTAAAAGACCTTCTCTTTTAGGGTTTTCTCCTATTTCAGAAAGTACAGATTTGATGTTGTTAGCTAAATTCTTATTGTAATTATCATTCATATTTTTATAAATAGGCTGCAAATATACCATATATTTGCCATATGAAAACACTAATTGTTGCAGCTACTAATTCAGAGATTACATCTGAAACAATTAAATCACTTCCGAATTTAATTGCTGGGGTTGGTATGGTAAATACTGCAATAAACTTAACAAAAGAATTAGTAGAAAATGAATATGATCTAGTTGTCAATATGGGGGTTTCTGGGTCTTTTTCATCCGATATCTTAATAGGTGATGTGGTGGAAGTTGTAGAGGATAACTTCTCGGAAATTGGTTTTGAAAATGGAGTTTCTTTCTCAGAATTTTCGGAACTACATGTAAAAACTTCCTATGAAATTAAAGGTGAAACTAATTTAAGAAAAGTGAAATCTATTACTGTAAATACAGTTCATGGTAATGAGAAATCAATTGATGAAATTGTAAAAACCTTAAACCCTGATATTGAAAGTATGGAAGGCGCTGCTGTTTTTCAAGTTTGTAAGAAGTTTAAAATACCTTGTGTACAGATAAGATCAATTTCTAATAAAGTTGAAATCAGAAATAAAGAAAATTGGAATTTAGAATTAGCAATCTCAAATCTAAATAAAGAAGTAGAGAAATTTATTCTGACATTATGAAATTAACTTTAGGTTTTTCTCCTTGTCCGAACGATACATTTATTTTTGACGCTTTAGTACATCATAAAATTGACACTGAAGGATTGGAATTTGATGTGGTTTTTGCAGATGTTGAACAGTTAAATACCTGGGCTCTTAAAGGGAAATTAGATATTACAAAACTTTCTTATCATGCTTTTACATTTTGTAATAATGATTATTTGTTACTGGATAGTGGATCTGCTCTTGGAAGAAATTGTGGTCCTTTATTAATAAAAAAACCTGAAACAAATTTAACTTCAGAAAGTAAGATTGCAATTCCTGGTGAGTACACTACCGCCAATATGTTGTTAAATATTGCTTTTCCTGAGTATCAAAATAAAGTAGAAACACTTTTTTCGGAAATTGAGAATGATGTAATAAATGGGAGTATAGATGCTGGTTTAATAATCCATGAAAACAGATTTACTTACCAAGAAAGAGGGCTAGAAAAAGTTAGGGATTTAGGTGAGTTTTGGGAACAAGAGACAGGACTTCCTATTCCTTTGGGAGGTATAGTTGTAAAAAGAAATCTGCCATTAGAAACTCAACAAAAAGTTGAGAGAGTATTAAGAAAAAGTGTTAAATATGCTTTTGGAAATAGAGAGTCTTCTTCTGAATTTATTAAATGTCATTCTCAAGAAATGAAACAAGAAGTAATAGATAATCACATTAATTTATATGTAAATGAATTTTCGATTTCTTTAGGAAAAGAAGGAAGGAAATCAGTTTTAAAAGTATTTGAGAGTGTAAATGCAAAAGAATCTCAGATATTTTTATAGATTTGCATCAAACCTCACAACGAAAAGAGAATCATTTTAACGGAATTAATTTATGCTTCTATGCATGAAAAACATGTAGTATTTTTAAAAAAACAGAATGAAATATACAAGAAATGTTGCTATTAATGTTGTAATAGCAAATATGATAGGAACAGGAGTCTTTACCTCTTTAGGTTTTCAAGTTGGAAGTATTCCTTCATGGTTTAGTATTATGGTTTTGTGGGCTGTAGGAGCACTTATTTCTTTATTTGGAGCTTTTGCATATGCAGAGATCTCAACAAGAATTTCAGGTTCTGGTGGAGAATATAATTATCTTTCAAAGATATATTCTAATGGTTTAGGATTTATAG